>JACCDP010800765.1_pt1 | contig 43838 bp, 40 predicted proteins | sample 7445841 | NCBI WGS metagenome assembly JACCDP01 (sample SAMN15323441, study PRJNA562643) | freshwater metagenome | isolation source: river surface water | place: USA:Blue River Watershed | collected 2017-08-17
CCCATGATGTTCGTTGGGCGTACCGCCTTATCCGTGCTAATGAGCACGAAGTCGGAAATACCGTTGTGCGTCGCAGCTTGAGCTACGCAAAGCGTACCAAAAACGTTATTTCTTACTCCCTCAGTTACGTTATGCTCAACAAGAGGTACATGCTTATAAGCAGCGGCATGATAGACCGTATCTGGACGCCAGATTGACATAATCTCCGAGAGACGATCTATGTCCTGTACAGAAGCCAAAAAGGGCACAAGCACAGGGCCACGGCCGCTAAGCCGAGCTTCAAGCTCCTGATGAATACCGTAAAGCGCAGGCTCACTTTGCTCGATTAGCAGCAGCTTTTCTGGGCCGAGAGAGAGAATTTGTCGACAGAGCTCGCCACCTATCGATCCTCCCGCGCCGGTAACCATGACTACTTTGCTGCGCACGTTCTTTGAGAGAAGAATGTGGTTCGGTGGAGTAGGTTCTCGGCCAAGCAAGTCGTCAATATCTAATTCCTGTATATCGGAAATGCTCACTCGACCCTGTGCCAGGTCGATCATGCTAGGCAATGTGCGGACTGCAACGTGAGCTGATTGAATATGAGCTAATATTTCATTACGTCGCTTACGGCTCAAACTCGGCATAGCCAAAAGTACACTGCTGAGAGCTAAGGTAGAGGCGAGACTAACGAGATCCTTAGGGTCGTAAACACGTTTACCATTTAAGACATGGCCGTGCAGACGATCATCGTCGTCGAGAAACCCGATAACTTGCATTTCATGGCTGCTGGCTAAGGCTGCAACCAACTGACGGCCAGTGAGCCCAGCACCATAAATAAGAGCCTTTGGTCGGGCCGCCTGTTTGAGAATTCCTTGGTACTGATCGCCAAGCCAGACGCGAGCCAAAGTACGAGATAATCCAACAAAAATTAAGAGAAGTATTGGCTGTATAACGCCAACAGTGCGGGGAACATCCTGAATTCCTATTGCTGTAAATATAGATGCGTAAATCAAACCATAGATAGTGATTGCCCGAGCGACCGCCAATAAAGCGGGCCATCCGCTGTAGCGGAATATAGCGCGATACAGCCCTGACACCATAAAGATTGGCAAAGCAATGCCTACGGACACCAGGACCGTTGAAGAGGCAACGCCCGACAAAGAGACGAATTCGCCTAGCCGCAAATAATACGCTAGCCAGACGGTGAGCACGCACAGGGACGTATCAAGCGTCAATACGACGAAGCGCTTGGTCCATCGTGGCAGCGCTAGTACCGGTATTGCCAAATTCTGAAAGAGCATTCTTACTCCACTGAGCCTGTCTCGTTAGTGTGAAACCCCATCTCGGCGCAAGACTCTTAGCAGCGTCAGCCACAGAATCCACAGGTCAAATCCAAACGAGCGCTTTTCGAGGTACTCAGCGTCAAGTTTAACTTTATCGGGAATCGACAATTCGTCTCTCCCATTAACCTGCGCCCAACCGGTAAGTCCCGGCAGCAGTTCGTGAACACCCGCATCTGTTCGCAAGCTAATTAGATCACCCTGATTAAAGAGGGCTGGGCGAGGGCCAACAAAACTCATATCCCCTTTTGAGATACTCCATAACTGAGGGAGTTCATCGAGACTTGTTCTACGCAAAAATGGACCGATTGGGGTCAGCCATTGTTTAGCGTCCTGCAGAACATGTGTAGCTTTCACCGGCGTGTCGACGCTCATACTGCGAAATTTTGGCATTTTAAAGATTTGGTTGCCTCGGCCCACCCGGTTGCTCCAATACAAAACTGGGCCTGGGGAAGTCAGGGAAACCAAGACAGCAATGAACGTAAGCAACGGTATTAAAAATGGTGTAGCTATAAAGATCATGACAAGGTCAAACGTTCTTTTCATTTTGATCGTCATTTTATACCGAGATACATCATATCGATCTCGTTCGATATCACTTTTTTTGAGTTCTGACTCATAAAACGCTAACCATGCCGCAGTTATAGTTGAACTAGAAAAGTTTTCAACTGCCCGCTTTCGAGCTGCTTGACTCAAGTTACGAAGAGCTATCGGGTCGCAAGCCTGTCGTTGCATCGCTTGAGCAAGTGCCATAGTGTCTCCCTTGGGGACCAAGCAGCCTGTGATCTCGTCGACAACAGCGTCTACCACACCATCGATTCGGTATGCGATTGTTGGAATACCACAGGCAGCAGCTTCGATAATTACTGAACCGAATCCCTCTCGGTAACTTGGGAGAACTAGAAGATCTGCGGCAGCCATAAAACGCTCCGGATTGACGGTTGGGCCAATCCACCGAATACGCACTCTAAGTTGCTTAACTTGAGCCTGTAATTTGGACCTCAAGCCCTCCTCATCCGGGCCGACCACCCACAACTCCCAATTTTTATATTGGAGACTCAGCCGGGAAAAGGCGTTAACCAGATCGAGTATGCCTTTATCACGCACTAGGCGCCCAACGAAAAGAAACAAAAAATCATCATTAGAAATACACATTTCAGCACGTAGCGTATCTCGCTCCATAGAGCTTGGATGAAAACGCGCTAGATCAACACCTGCCACCGACCCGCAACCGAGTATCGTCACACCGCCGTAACGCACTACCCCCTCTCTTTCCAGGAAACGGCATTGCGAAGCACTGTCGGCGAGCACACGACTAGCGCCCAGCACTATTAAGCGATCAATGGTTTTCAGTAGAACCCTGCTAATGCCGGCTTTATTTGTCCAGACCTGCCCAGTGAATGTATGAAAGACTCGCCTTACGCCAGCAAGCCGACCCCCTAGGATTGACAGCAACCCCGCTTTTGGAGTGAGGCTATGAACCACATCTGGCCTTATTTCCCGAAAAATTCGGGTTAGCTGCGATAATGCGAGCAAATCACGCCATGGTACGATCTTGCGCTCGATGTCAACATGATAGACTCGTAGGGCAGCCCCGATATCGCTAGACAAAGGATAAAGCTGAGTGTTGACACACAGTGTCAACTCATATTGCTCTGATAGTGCAAGTATGTGACGACGCAAAAAGGCGTTAACCGCAAAAGGGCTTGTCAGAACAAAGCAAACCTTAAATCTGCGAATTGAGTCCATATTTGAGTTGAAATCCTCAGAAGCTAAAGAACCGCCTACATAGTCCTACACATTTCGACTAATCTAGGGAGTCTGGAAAAAACATTTCAACGCTTCTTCTTATCGTGTTTCGCGAATGCGGGCAAAACCTAAAATCAGACTTTGCAAACAGAGCACATAATTACGTGAAAATATAAAACATGTCAATAAAAGCCCTGCGTTTGTATGCAACACGATAACTATCTTGCTCAGCAATTCTCGTAGCTGATTAAGTAGTGTATTGAACGATTAGCTAATTACTTCTGTTTGAGAAACTTAGTATTTTTATTTATCTTGTATAAAACACTTTACTGCCGAAATAACTGACTTTATCATCACATCAGTCATATCTATCCAAAGCGGCAACCTTACTATTCTTTCACTGTAAACTTCGGTAATTGGGAGTTTAGGTAAGCTTAAATCTAAAGATCTGGCAAATGCGGAATTGTGGAGAGGAACATAATGAAAAACTGTATTGATACACATTTCTCTCATATAGCTAATAAATTCTGTTCTTTCCTTCAGATCCGGGAGAAGTAGATAGTACATATGAGCGTTATGTTCGATGTTGATAGGTACAATGGGACGACGTAATAAGCCCAACTCCTCATCGTCACGAAATGCTTCATGGTACTCGTTCCAGATAGCCAATCGAGCCGAAGTAATTTGGTTAGCGCTTTCGATCTGCGCCGCTAAAAAAGCCGAAATCAACTCACTTGGGCAATAAGATGAGCCGATATCCGTCCAGGTATATTTATCTACCTGGCCCCTGAAGAACTTACTCCGGTTTGTTCCTTTTTCTCGAATGATCTCTGCCCTTTCTATCAGTCCAGGGTCATTAATAAGAAGGGCGCCACCCTCACCCGAAATTATGTTTTTAGTTTCATGAAAGCTGATTGCAGCCATTTGCCCAAAACTTCCTAACGGGCGGCCTCCATACCCTGACATAATCCCTTGTGCAGCATCCTCGACCACCAGCAGTTTATAGCGATTCGCAATCGCCATGATCGCGGTCATCTCGCATGCAACACCAGCATAATGCACAGGAACAATGACTTTTGTTTTTTGTGTAATTGATGCTTCAATCTTTGATTCGTCAATATTTAGCGTATCTGGTCTTATATCAACGAATACCGGGATGCCCCCCCGCAACACAAAAGCATTCGCTGTTGAAACGAATGTATATGAGGGCATTATGATCTCATCCCCTGGCTGAATATCCGCAAGGATTGCGGCCATTTCTAGTGCGGCTGTACAAGAATGTGTCAGCAGAGCCTTTTTGGTACCGATGGACTGCTCAAGCCAACCTTGACACCTTTTGGTAAAAGGCCCGTCGCCTGATAGGTGGCCATTGGCATGTGCCTGGGCGATGTACCACAGTTCGCGTCCCGTCATGTGTGGTTTGTTGAACGCAATGGGATGCTTAGTCATGTGATTACTTTGCTATTTCGAGGTTTATTGGACTCAATGGAATTATTTGCAAATACGAAATATTTAAACAGCAGGAACAGGACAAATGCAACGATAAATATCGCCCCACCTTGGACAACCTGATGCGGGTAACCCAGCTGATCCACAAGCCATGCCAAAAGAGAAAGGTTAAGTAGATAGCCTACAATATGTGCCAATACAAAGCGAAAAAATGGACGCGACACCTTACCAGTGAAACGGAAAGTCAGGCGCCTGTGCATTAGAAAGCTGGCCAGGACACCCAAAACATAAGTAGTGGTCATGGCGGCGCTTGGCGCCATCATAGCCAGATCGCCCAATATCAGATAAACGACATACAACAGTAGATTGCTCACTGCCCCGACTAGGACATAACGAATGACCTCGGTCCAATCCCTTTTCATTTGACGGTCACTGTTCAGAAGACGAGCCGGTGATAGATGTCCTTTGCACTTCTGAATCGAAAGCCGATCGATGCATACAGATTAACTGCACTTAGATTAGAAGCCGAGATTGAACTACTCACTTCGGTGGCACCGCAGTCAAGAATTCTCTCGCTCACGTTACTCCACCAGTACTTCGCAAATCCTTTGCCTTGGAACTCCAGTGAAACAGCGTGTAAAACAAGTTTAGTGGCGTTATGGGCGATAAAACCTGCCAGTCGCTGTTGCCAGAAAAGTGCGTGCACCTTGCTTTCACTAATTAACTGAGATAGCCACTGGACATAACGTTCATCTGCTAGCGCTTGACCAAAAAGAAAGTCGCGATGGAAGCGTCCATGTGCAAATGCATGGCGGCATATTGCGATAACCTCATCACTATTGAAATCTGACGAGTAAGTAGCATCAACATGATTAAACGTGATCAATCGGGATCGTGTGCAGTAGGGCTCAATGAGCGTATCGCAAAAGTAAAAACCGCTCTCGTGAAGCAAGCGCTTGTCTGCCAATGGCTCGACCCTGACGGTGTGATGCCCTTTTGTCTGCAGCGCTTGATATACTGCACGCTCGGAATACTCGGACAGCTCCCAAGTAGGTGTATTGAAGACTGCCTGATCCCATGGGGCAGCAACTAGAAAATTATTCGGCATCATCAAATGTCGACTCGCTGATTATATAAAGCGGCCGCTTCTTACTTTCGTCGAATGTCTTTCCAAGATAAATGCCGATCACGCCAAGAATTGCGATAATTATTCCACCGATAAAATAAATTGATACTATAAGACTGTTCCAGCCGATCACCGTGGATCCATAAAGCAAAGCATGAGCTAGTATATATGTGCCATAGCAGAAGGCAAAGACAGACATCAAGAACCCCAATCGAATCGCAAGACGCAAGGGCTTATCAGAATAAGCAATGATTGTCTCCGAGGCGAGTTTCCATAATTTTGAGAACGTATAAGTCGAGTCTCCCGCATGTCTTGCAGAGTGCTCAACCTCGATACTAGCTGTCGGGAACCCTGTCCATTGCACTAGGCCACCGAAGAATCTCAATTGTTCACGCATCTTACAAATATTCTGTACCACCTTGCGCGATATGATTCGGAAGTTCCCATTGCTGCCATCATAGTCAATATCTGCCAGATAGCTGAATATCTTATAAAACGCATGGGATGCAATTTTCTTGATCCAGGCGTCTTGGCGTATTCCTCGCCTTGCAAGGACGACATCGAAACCCTCTTGAGCCTTCGCATAGAGCCTGGCTATTTCCTCGGGTCTATCTTGCAAATCACAATCCATGACAACGACCCAATCGCCCCTGCAGTGATCAAGACCGGCCGTGATTCCATAGTGCTGGCCAAAATTTCGGCTGAATTGCAAGCCAAGCACGCGCACATCCTTACGAGCTAACTCCAGTATTTTTGGCCAGGAACTATCACCGCCGCAATCCTCAACAAGAATAATTTCAAAATCGGACGTAATAACAACTAAATTGTCGACCAGGCGCTTATATAACTCATCTAGGCAATTTTCTGCCTTGTAGACAGGTATTACCACTGAGATATGCGGTGGCTTGGATTCTTTTAAGATAGGAATCATCTATAAAATCACGATTAATTCAACGAATTTTTTAGCCGAGGCATCAAGAATATTACCAATTTCTGAAAAGGGCCATCCTCGATCAGCTGGATCCAGTGTCGCTTCTCTGTCGGTAGTGATGCAAGATAATCGTTCAAATCATTCACAGGTAACCTTGTTATCGTATTTCTGCTGGAATCATAAATGGTAACCGTACCAAACAAATCTATTTGATCACCAAACTTCCTGTCGGAGAGTACCCCATCGCGCCACTTGTGAAACTTAGTTAATGAGTGAATGCTTACGCCCTCCATTTGACCAGCTGCATGTCTAAAAACAGCTTGCGTTACGTAAGTTGTAGAAAAAAACTCGATGTGACTCATGTCGCCCAACTGGCTGTAGTGGTTACCGACCACAAACAACCTTCCTGATGCCATTTTGCCAATCTCTTCATTACTGGCAATTTGCTCGATAACTCTATTCTGCGTTTCACTCCAACCCCTCCAGTGGTCTGACAAGCCCACAACACTCAACGAAAAGCAGAGTGCCACCAAGTAGAGAACTCTCCGATTGGTCATTAATGTAACGAGAATAATCGCCAAGAACATGCAGCTAAAGTAGGTCACGCGGTTCCCCATGTTAAAGGCTAATTGCGGCATAGCGCCGGTCAGTGACATCGTAAGTAGGCCAAAGATCAATACTGCAAACGAACTGGCTAGCAAAACTTTCTCTGTGGGGACACGACGAAACGAATGTATTCGAATGAGTAGCAATGCCATTGCACCTGCAACTACCAGCGACGCAATGTGAATAGCAGACATGCTGTAGTACAACTTCAGCCAAAGCGATGGGCCAATGGACACATCCACAAAAGTGCCGACCTGGAGCGTAAACTGCTTGAGAATGGCGAGCGGATGGGTAATGTCTTTGGTACGGAACTCCCCGACTGCAAACCATCTCGATATTCCAAAATAATAAATAACATACAATACCTCTGGCAATACAAATAACCAAAACTTGTGGTATTCACGGCGCAATAAGAATGTAATGGAGAGCCCGGCAATCAGCGGGGGTGAGGCATAGGACCAAAAAGCCCCCAAAAATCCGAGACTCAGCCCCACACCGCCCCTGCCACAATTGACAAATACATGGGACAGCATTACCCATGCACCAGTTATTAACAGGTATGTACCGGTCGTCCAATAGTTGGCAGCATCATGCAGTGGGAATAGAACAAAAAAAGTTGAAAACAGGAGTGCCCGGCCCTGATCAATATATTGCTTTGCAAACATCCAGGCCGAATAAATCGCAAAAAAAGCGACCAGCGACTTGACGATGTCATACTGGATGCCAGAATAGCCAAAATAATAAAACTGAACAAAGTCAAAGAATATTGCCGGAGTGGAATAAAGATAGGATGATGAGGAAAATATTTTTTTAATCGTGCTGACGAAGTCACCCTCCACTACTTGCGTTAGAAAACTATAGTCATCGGAATGCAACCCGGTTCCAATGCACAAGTAAAGTAGAGTAATGTAAAGCGCCACAAAGCCCTGCCTTACCGACAATGGTTTTCCAGCCAACACATCCTGAAATCTATGTATAGCAACACCAGATATCTTCATGTGTCACCATGCTCACAGAAAGAGGCGACTCGCACGCCTCGAATAATTTCCCTGACTTCATCCATTGTGCTCGGGGAAAATACAGGCTCAGGTACCTCCTCAGCATTATTTTCATAAATAGCCTCGGAAGCCAAGGCAAATAGAGGCCCGGGAACGCGTACCTTTACCGCCCTAAGCACGCGAATTATCAGCCTGCCGGGAAGCGCCAGTCTGATGACATGATCACCGGTAGTTCTTCTATACTCAGTCACCAGATCAGCCCATTTCAGATTTTCCACTACTTGAATAGTGTGTATTCCATTCAAACTCTCCGACACTGCCAGCCCAGAGAGCATGATTGCGAGCCTTTTGATACCAACACATGCCAAGCATGAATCAAGACTTCCGGGGTGAAGAAATATTCCGGTCTTCAAGGTCTTAAATAATCCAGTCAGCACGATGCTTTTCATCCCCGTACCGATCACAGCCGGGATACGGACAATGTGCAACGTCACCGTCGTACCAGACAGAAGCTTGCGAGCAAGCTCTTCGGCCCTTGCCCGACTTTCCCCGTAGGGACTATCTGGTGAGGCTGGTGTCTTCACACCGAATGCTCCGGATAACTGTCTGCCGTATAACGCCAGAGAGGAAAGTAAGATTACTCGCTTAACGCCAGCCTCCAAAGCGGCCCCAGCAAAGTTTGCGACAGAGTTCTCAAACTCGTTGAGTAGGTCTTGTTGCGCATTGAAATGTCCTGCGCAATGTATGGTGCAAGATGCGCCCTGCATGACCTTGAGTAAGTCACTGCGGGATGCGCAGAAGTCATGACAATAGTGCTCATACTTGCCCTGCCAGTTTTCCGGTATGGAAATACCGGATCGAGATATACCGCGAACAACCACCCCTTTTGCGACCAGCTGTTCTACTACGGCTCTACCGATGAAACCTGTAGCGCCCCAAACCACGACCGGACCACTCATGGTTCTGCCCTTGGATTCTTAAACATAAGCGGGCGCCATAATACGCGACGCATGAATTTCGCCAAAGACCAAAAGCTAACCATCAGCCAAGTCAGCTTGCTTATCTGCCGTGTCTCTACCATGCTTGTCAATGCTGATAACTCACCTTTCTCCATTCTCCAGAGATGACCACTCAGGCCGCCCTCGCCATATTTCTCTTTGAACAAATATGCAAGAGGAAGGTCGATCCAACAAACAGGAGCGTGTTTTACCACTATCTGGAGCCAGAGCTGATAATCCTCGCAGTACCTCATGCCTTTGGCAAATCGATTCGGCAACGATCTTCGCAACATAACGGTCGGCGTTGAGTACCTGTTACCCAGCAAAAAGTCAGTCAGCGAGAACTGGAAAACCTTGGACTCTAGATCAGTCTGGTTTATTGACATAACACCCCCGACTGACATTACTTCGCAACGGTGACCGGTAATTGTCATCTCAGGATTTGACATCATCAAACCATATTGAAGTTCGAGCTTCCGCGGATGCCAAAAATCGTCTGCATCAAGAAATGCGACGTATTTGCCTATTGCCATATTCCATCCCGCATTTCTTGCGTCGCCCGCACCTCCGTTATTATCGAGACGGATTGCCTTGATCACTGGTACCGTATCGCGTTCTTCAAGGATAGAAATATCTTCCCAAGTTCCGTCGGTGCTTCCATCATCTACGATAATAATTTCACTCGGCAAATGCGTTTGTTCCAAAACAGAACGCACAGCGCGTAACGCTGCTTTCCCCGCATTAAAGACCGGAATTACAACACTAACTGGAACGCACTGCGTCATCCTGTCTCTATCTCACCCATCTGACCCAATCCCAATTGCCAGCAAGTTTGGATTGGAAGTCCGAGATGTTGTCTATACTCCATATATCCGTTCTATTGACGAGCATCGGATCTGTAGCAGCGTCATTGCAACCGAAGTGGCTACATGCCCCCAAGGTGTATCCACTTTCAAGAGCGGCATCTCTAACTCTGGCGTCAACCGATCCGTGAGGATAGGAAATTATCGTCACAAGACGTTGTAGCACATCCTCAAGATAACTTTTGCTATCACGGAGTTCTTGTTCCAGTTGTGTGTCGTTGCACTGCCTCAACTTGGCATGAGAACACCCGTGAGAACCAATAGTCACACCTGGAAGATCAGCCAATTCCTGTAATTCTGTTTCGGAGAGATAGAGCGGGTTGCCTGATCGAACATAGTCTCGGGTAACGAACACTGTAAATGGGACTTGATTCTGAATCAGAATCGGTGCCGCCCGTGTGAGGGCATCTCGGTAACCATCATCAAAAGTCACCGAAGTCCCCTGTCGAAGCCTTACTGACTGCTCAAAATCAGCTAGGGGGTACATCCCTTGCCTTGCAAGAAAAGTGATCTGTTCTTCGAATTTTTTGAGGTCAAGTGTATAGATTCCCCGGATGTCTTCTGGTACTCTAGTACCTACAGCGTGATACATCAACACCCTAAAGTCATTTTCTCTCTTGGACAAAGCCCTCCAAACGCCGTACGCCGACGATATTGCCCTAGCCATATACAGCCGATGCGATTTCACTCAAGATCCCGCATTTTGTGCCGCATGGCCAGGTTGACCATGCGACACAAAAGTGGACGATTGGACCACTCCCATTCACCTGCATAGTTCAAAGGGTATGCGCCAGTTCCTTTCTTGAAGTCATACACGCCCTTGTTGGAAGAGGGGTCGATGCCACCCAGATCATACCGAGCCACTCCCATTTTCCTGCATTCGGACGTGAGCGCCCAGAGCAAAGCATGCGATGCATACACCTTGCGCGCCGACGGCGCAGCTACCGCAAACAGATCCCACGCCTTTTCCCCCAGTATCCCACACCCCCTCAAGGCAATCATTCGGCTCTCACTATCCAAACACCTGAAAAAAAGTAAATGCCGGCCTAATGTCTCTAACAGGGCCTCGATCTTAGGCAATGATTGCTGTGCGTCGAACCCTTTGTGGGCTTCCATTACACGGTAGATGTTCATCATCTCGCCTGCATTGGGGTTCTTCCAGCGCTCCACAGTGAGGCCGTACTTCGCTGACCGCTTCAGGTTGTGTCGCCAGTTCTTGCTAGCTCGCGCTAACCTGTCAACTTCCGCGGCCTTCAGGTCAAGCTCCAAAGTCAGCCCGGTCGCCAGGTGAAACGCTGGTCTAGTCCACCCAATCTTGCTCATAAAATCATCTTGATCTGGTAGGCAAGGGTTGAGGGAGTTCATGCGGCAATAGATCATTGGGACCCCAACCAACCGAGCGATCTCCTGTTTAAGAAACAGTCCGCAATGTCTTATATCCCCGGATATACCTCCCGGTATCCAGCATATGGCAACCAACGATAACCTATACCGGACCAATATCTGCACTGCGGCAACCGTATTACCCTGATTATCTAATCCAACAAGTCGAAACACCCTCCATCCCAATCGGCTCTTTGCTTCTCCCCAACCATAGCTTTGATGAAACGTTGTGCCGTCAAGGTTGCAAACTATGGAGTCCCATTCTGACACATTGCCGTTAAACTGATCCCACGTCACCATTGAAAATTGAGAACCCATATTTGCTTGTAGTAATCGGGGCAGGCATTGACAATTTTTTCTGGCAAGGCCGGCCAGCGAAATACATCCAGCCCGCGACGTTTTGCGATTTCCTGCACTCTTTCGGCAATCATATCGGTCGATCTGAAAACAAAGCCGTATGGAACTATATATTCGTGCACTTGTGAACATACAGGCTCCAACTCGAACTCCCGTAGCATGTTGGCGAACTCGAGATACAATGCTTTTCGACGCGATGTCTCTTTCTCCAAACTGATAAGTAGCATGTCCTTTAGAAATGATTGATATGCAGGTGCTGGAAGCGGTATGGATATTTCCGCATCATTTCCGGGCTGAGGGATGGGATTACCGTAGAGTAACTTTCTAAATAACCTTAAAGCACCCGTAGCCAGGCTAGTACAAAAAGGCCCGACCAACGGAGTCCTTCTCAACAAGGACTTAAATCTGAGTCCGCTCCTGCCACCTCGCCCATTAAAATCTAACGGAGTATCAAGATGACTGACAAGCTCTTCTCGCAACACTACTAGTGCAGCCCCGTTCTGCATGGGAAACGTTTTCCGGATGCTGAATATCCCCATATCACCCCGCAAGCCGAGCCACTGACCATGCTTGTCGCGACTAAGAAAACCATGGGCATTATCTTCAATCAACAGCGCACCGGTTTGGCTGCAATAGTTTCGAAAAACACTCATATCTTGGGGAAAGCCAAAATAGTCTACAGCGAGTACTGCAGCAGACGTAGGCCAGGCTTCTGGTGGAAGTGCAGGAGTCAAATCACGGCTAACCGGATAATAGGCGACGGATGCACCAACTTCATGAATCGATGCCAACAGGTCACGACAAATGAATTCAGGCAGCAACACAGTCTTCCCGGGGCCGATTCCTGCCGCTCGCAAACCTACTACCAAAGCGTGACGAGCTAAAGAGAAAAACCGAGTTTCAACCCCGGCAAAGAAACTTAGGGCATTCAACTCACCCAACCTTGACCAATTCGAAAAGAATATCATTGCCCATAACTGCAAGGTCGAAGCGCGCAAGGACAGGCTGAAACCCGTGCGCCCCCCCCTGGCTATACTTGGTTGCGAAAGCCTCTGGTAATGCAGCCACCTGAGGCATCCGCGGGTATGGGAAAGCTCTCATTTCGGCGACTTCAGACCCGTAGTTGGATGCGTAATAGTCATTGTTTTGAATTGAAAAGTGATAAAGGGCAATAGGCAACTCCACAAAATTCGATGCAATTCGACAAATCAAGTCCGGTTAGTCGTTTAGCCCTCCGTGTCAAGTAGATCAAATTGGTTCGAGAAAACAAAACAGATCCCTATCTCCGCATTAAGCTTAAGAAAAAACGGTCAGACAGGCACATGAACGTCACCCGTTTTAGAGCCTAGATTGGTACTCACTACAAAATTAATCGTAATATTCGGCATATTTCAAGCTCGATTTTGCAATTTATTAATGGCTAGCTTTTTTATGGCGCACTATGTTTACATCTATACCAATAGTCTTCTGTTAAATATCCAATTAACGAAATTACCTGAAGCAGGAAGTAAGCATAAAACCAATATGACCCAAGCATGCCAATGGTCAAACTTACCTGTAATAAGTATTCTCATAGCCACGAGATTTTTGTTTTGCCGCAAGAGAAAAAGAGAGCTAGATCTCAGGTTCTTATTTTTAAATTTTGAAACCAGATGTTGTTTCTCTTGTAACAAAGTCACGTCCTCTATTAATTGTTTTCTAATCCATCGATCTCTTTCCTCAATAAATAAATATGGATATTTCCAGGTATCACTTGATGGGTGAACTCTCCACCTCGCGAGGACCTCCGGCACTATGGCAAGCTTGGAATTTCTACTTAACCGAACGACCAAATCAAAATCAGCTATCGAACTAAAATCTGGATCAAACGCTCTTGACAGTTTCATTACATGAGACCTTCTCATGACCAACGTTTCTAATGAAACAAAATAGTTGCAAAACAAGGTGTCATATACCCAACCAGCAGGAGGGTATTTGCCGCCATATAAGGGCCTTTCATTCTTTTCATTAAAGAAAATGGTGTCGCTGATCACAATTCCAACATCAGGGTCTTGGAACATCAGGATTTGCTTTTTAAGCTTAGTTGGTAGCCAAACATCGTCAGCATCGAGAATTGCAACAAATTCACCTCTCACATGCTGCCACGCACAGAAACGGCCACCTCCAAGATCAGTATGATAAGGTGCCAAGTAATACCTCAGTCTTGGATCATCATAACTTTTAAAGATAGATGCACTACTGTCCGTCGACTTATTGTCCCAAAATATAACTTCCCAATTCTGATACGTCTGAGCTAAAACACTTTCAACGGCTTCCCTGAGATACTTCTCACCGTTGTAACAGTTCATCATGATACTTACTAACGGTTGCTCTTCGGCCATTTATGACCCTTGGTAACTCTTGATGGTATTAACCAACCCTTGTTTAAGAGTAATAATCGGATGCCAGTTTAAGAGTCGTTGTGCTTTTGAAATGTCAGCATAAAGTGCTAGATTCTCACCTTGTCGGTACGAAATTTTTCCATACTCCGGCGAGCCAGAGCCAACAATGTTACATACCATTTCAATAACGGATCTAATAGTAACAGGCTCTCCAGAAGCTAGGTTAATTACTTCTCCACATACATTCGACGCTTCAAGTGTCTGCATAATTCCAGATACAACATCTTCAATAAAACAGAAATCCCGAAACTGAAGGCCTTCGGAAACGGGGAAGGGCTTTCCCTCAATACAACCGCTGATCAACTGAGGAATAAATCTTCTCCTATTCTGGCCAGGGCCATAGGTAAGAAATACTCTCAGAATAACGGCAGGAAAGTCCTCGGAGGTACATAACATTTGCAGAAAGTGAGTAGTGGCGACCTTGGCAAGAGAATAAGGGGAAATAGGGCATTCCCGCATGCCTTCAGATTGAGGTGCCGGGGAACTCCCGTATTCATCGCTACTACCGAGAAAAACAAATCGTTGCAATGGTGATCTTGGAAGCATTCCAATCAAATTTATTGCACCGCTAAAATGCAAGTTAATTACATCTGCGCCACCATTTTGAAAAAGGCGGTGGTCAACATAGCCCCCACAATAAACAACGTACTCAAACTCCATTGTGCCAAGCACGCTTGCCAAGGTAGCCTTGTTGGATAAGTCTGCATATATATACCTCACACCGTCCAGTGGATGCCCAACTCGGTGAAGGGAAAGGGAATAAACTGTGTAGCCAGCCGACAACGCTTTGACACATAGATGATGGCCAATGAACCCAGTGCCACCTACAACCAAAAGTCGCTTATGGCTCATTCAAAACTACTTGTGCTTAATTTCCCATCTATATGGAACCAAGGGATCAAATGGGTCTCTTCGTTCAATTTCATCAGGATCATGTGGAATACTCGCACAATTTGCAACAATCGCAGCTTCCGTTCCAATCCCCTTAAAACCGTTCCACACCTGCGGCGGAACTGTAACAAGACAGTAATTGTCTGGTCCCAAGTACAACTCTTGAACCATCCCGTTTGTAGGACTATCCGCGCGTTCATCGTAAAGAACAAACTTTATATTGCCAAATGGAACGGTATAGTTCAGTACCATCTTCTTGTGTATGTGCCACCCCTTGATTGAGCCCGGATATACACATGAGAAATATATCTCACCAAAACCAGAAAAGACGCTGTCATCTCGCGACAACATTTTCATGACTTTGCCCCTCTCGTCTAATATCTGACGAAGTGGTGTAACAATAACCCCATTTATCATTGCAATCCTAGATAGCTTCTGATCTGCTTAGTTGAAACTTCAACGGCGGAATCCCCTTCAGATATTGATTTGTACCAGCGCGTTGTTTCATATACAGTTTTATCAAAATCCCAACGCGGTTTCCACCCCAGTGCAAATCTCGATCTATCACAATTTAAATGCAATAGATTCGCCTCGTGAAATTGTCCTGAATCCTTATCAACAAGAACGTCCCCTCTACCCCAGTTATGAACAACCGCATCGACTAAATTTCGTACCGTACGTATGTCCACACTCTCAGGCCCAAAATTCCACGAGCCTCCGAATTTATCTTGAGCTTCAAATAGCGCTACGGCAAGTTGCAAATATCCCAACAAGGGATCCAAGACATGTTGCCATGGGCGGGTGGAATTGGGACTTCGAAGAATGATCTCCTTCCCTGACCTTAACGCCCGAATACAATCTGGGATAATACGACTGTCAGCCCAATCACCACCACCAATCACATTTCCCGCCCGAACACTAGCCAACCCAATCTCATTATTTCTGGCGAAGAAAGAGTCAACGTAGGCTGAGAACACCAGCTCTGCAGCAGCTTTAGATGAACTATAGGGATCCCGCCCACCTAGTTCGTCATTTTCTCGATAGCCCCACACCCACTCTTTGTTTTTATAACATTTATCAGATGTTACATAGATGACCGCGCGCAGACTCTCACATGCCCGAACACTTTCAAGCACGTTTACTGACCCCCCCACATTTGTATCGAAAGTCGACTTTGGATCTGCATAAGATCGGCTGACAAGAGGCTGTGCCGCCAAATGAAATAGAAACTCAGGCTGACATTCATCGAAATAACTTTTCAGGGAAGCAAAGTCACGTATATCGCCATCTTTGTGTTGAATTAAACCACCTAGTCCAAGCTGGCAATAGTGCCCATCAGCGTGTTCTGGCGGCAGTGCATATCCGTTCACCTTGGCACCAAGTTCCATAAGAAGCAGTGAAAGCCACGACCCCTTGAACCCTGTGTCACCAAGAATCAACACTTTCCGGCCGGAGAAAGTGCTCCTTAGCTTATCTACCACTTTTTCCATGGCGCTTTTCCATGATCGTACAATCCATTAAGCAATTGATAATCCCTGTATGTATCCATACACTGCCAAAAGCCATCATGGCTGTAGAGCATCAATTTCTGTTGTTTAACTAAAGTGCGAATCGGTAATTCTTCAAAGATTAGGTCGTCCCCGTCTGGAAGAAAGTCAAACAACTCCCTCCTGCAGACAAAATATCCCCCAGAAATTCTTCCTTCAGTTGCTTGTGGTTTTTCATTAAACTCTGTCACACAAGAAGCCCCATCAGCCATCAACTCACCAAACCTACCAGGGGGACGAACACCTGTAACAGTCAGGATCCTCCCGTGATCTATATGAAACTTTACAAGGTGATTCAGGTCAATATCGCAGACACCATCACCATATGTCAGAAGAAAATGTTCATCATTACCGATATATTTCTTTATTTTACGAATTCGTGCCCCTGTCATTGCATCTAACCCTGTGTCAGCAAGCGTCACTTTCCAGTTTGCCTCCTCATGCTGAGTATGGTACGAAACATCATTACTCTCGCCAAACTGAATTGTGAAATCCCGCGTATACGCCTCATAATTCAAGAAAAAATCCTTTATCGCGTAACCCTTATACCCGAGGCAAAGAATAAATTCGGCATACCCTGAATTGGCGTACGTTTTCATGATGTGCCAGAGAATTGGCTTACCTCCAATAGGTATCATCGGCTTAGGAATATTCTCACTTACATCACGGATCCGCGTCCCTTGCCCGCCACACAAAATAACAACCTTCAATTAGGACTCCTTCAGTAATTTCGAGTAGAGGTCAATGTATCTACCAACCGCAACTTCCGAAGTAAACAATGCATTGAACCGGCTATTAGCGGGACGACCCATTTGAACAGCCAGTTCAGGCTCGAAACAAAATCTTGCAATACTCTCGGCTAGTAACGTAGCGTTACCTGGTGGCACAAGATATCCAGTCTCATCATTTAACACCTGCTCTGAAGTACCAGCCAACCGGCTTGCTATCACAGCCTTGCCCAAAGACATTGCCTCCAAAACAACATTGGGGAAATCCTCCCCTCCAATCGAAGGCAAAACTACCACATCCACCGACCTAAGGAAATCAAAGATATTTTTCTCATGCCCAATCAAAAAGACAAAATCAGAAAGGTCGAACTCATCGATCATCACTTGCAACGAAGACCGTTCAGTCCCATCTCCTTCAATCAACAATAATGGCATCGCAATACCACTAAGCTTGGAGCGTAGGATTGAAATTGCCTCGATGAGTATGTGATGCCCTTTCCAGTGCTCCAAGATCGCAACCACGCCAAAAACTAGCCCTTGTCCAGACACTCCTAGCCGCTTACGCACCGCCTCCCTGGACTCTTTTGATGCTCTTGATGCGATTCCATTATGTAAGGCAATAACCTTCGGTGATGGCAAATTTAACACATTGGCAAGCGCATCCCTGGCATGCAAGGATCCCGTAATGAATAGAGTTACGTTTCCGGCAATAAATTTGTCTATCGGAAGATCAAATCGTCTACGATAGGTTCCATAGGAAACAGCAATATTATTAACAACCATTAATACTTTCTTAATTCCAAGAAAGTAAGCAGCAATCACAGCAGCCTGGCAAGACAAGGCTCCGGGGTAGCCGCCGTTATTGATGTGCAGTATTGAAATACCTTTTCTACGCCATGAAATGGCCAAAAGTAGGGTATTCCATAAAATTACAAAATACTTAAAACCCAGGATATGAGCAAATCCCCACGCCATTGGAGCGAGAGGCCACGGCAATTTAGATGTGCTTTCTGACAAGAGCGAGCCAGACACCAGAGGTAAAGATTGATCCACGTAACCTGCTTGAACCCTACTTTTCAGGCCTTCAGCATAGCGGCGTCCGGACCGGTAGCTAATTGAAACATCGAACATCTTGGAAATTCGATTGTCATTCAAGAAATTGGCAATCATGTTCTCAGAACCACCAAAATAGTCGCAATCTGCGTGATAGTGAACTAACGGCTTCTTAGTCAAGCCTGTTGCTCCCTGTACCAAGTAACAGTCTGCCCCAATCCATGTTTTAAACTTATTTTTGGTGACCAGCCCAGCATGGTTCCTGCCTTTGATATATCCATCCAATATTGGATCTGCTCGTTCTCCCTATAATTGAGCGCACCACGTCTTATCAACCCTTCTCGCCCAATAAGGGATTCGACCATGTCAACAACATCCAAAATTCGCACAGGCTGCCCACTACCGATATTAATAATGTGACCTTCAACACCAGAGGCTTGACCAGCCAACAACATGGCCTCGACAAGATCAGAAATATAAAGAAAATCTCTGGTTTGATTCCCCGCCGTCATCAGGAACTCCTTGCCTTGGAGCAACGAATTGATTAATTCGGGCAAAAACATTTCGCTTCCTTGAAATGGTCCATAAGCAAGTGACACTCTTAGTGTCACTACCGGCAACTGAAATGCACTAGACATCAACAAAGCCAATTTTGTAGAACATAGTTTCGAAAATGAATATGCGCTTACAGGCGTTTCTCTCATCGTTTCATCAAACGGCGGAGAAGTCTTACCGTACTCCTCTGCCGTACTCAGAAATACCAACTTTCTGAGGTCAGAATAGCCACGACAAGCGAAAAACAGGTTCAGAGTGGCCTTCAAATTGGAATCTAACGCATTTACGAAAGCCTCTCTCGTCAATGCTCGCTCCTTACATACTGCCAAATGAAAAACAAAATGGGGAGCGAAGTCACTTATAACAGCATTGATAAATGCATCATCTATAAGATCACCAACAAATTGGCGATGCATGGAAAAATCGGGGCAATAGGACCGGTTAACAAGTCCGAGTTCCGCGCCCATGGAAGCCATCTGATTAACCAGATTGTTTCCGACAAAACCTGACGCCCCAGTAATTAATATACGATCTCCGTGATATGGACCAAGCTCTCCCTGCATATTCTCAACTCACCGTCGGCAATTTCCTTGCTACAACAATGTTATCCAAATATATACCCCCCCTATCAGGCAGTATTCTTTGGAACATTTTTGCTAGCAACTGAATCGGCATGCAGAAAAAAAAGCCGACTAGCCAACCCCCTCCTTTGAAGGGGGGAGCCAAGTTCTGAATTGCATAAACAGATAGCATCTGAGCGAATGCTTCAACAGCGCCCGTTGTCGGATATATCTCCTCAACAAACAATCCAGCCTCAGAAAATATCCGCCTAATGCCAAATTGCGTGTATCTGAAGAAATCATAGGGAGCCTCATGCTCTTCCCACATAAGTGGGATCGAGAAAATCACGCGCCCCTCCGGTCTTAACATCACAGAGACCTGCTTCAATAAATGAACTGGATCAGGCACATGCTCCAAGACTTGCGTACACAAAACCCCATCAACTGAACAACACTTTATTGGTATAGAAGAGCCGTCAAAAAAAATATCTGGCCGCTTCATATTAAGTGGCCGACCACTCGACAAAACATCCAATCCCAGATATTTTTGCCCCTCAAACAAAAACTCGTATGGCCGCTTACCGCAACCCAAATCCACCCACAATCCAGGTGAAATAACAACGGCGCGAGTCACAGCATTAGAGATAGCCTTTTTAAGGCTACTTTCCGCAATCCATAAGGGGTTAATAGCCTTTCGTAACCGCAAAAATGACAGCTGAATATGTGATTTCATGAGATTGAGCACTTGAAACTAGTGCACACAGCTTATTTTCTTCTGATAATACTTTTGTCTTGGGGAGAGAATTCCGAAACATTCAACATATCAGCTTTTATTGAGCGATACTCAGTTGCATAATCTGTGTCCACCGCACAGGCGAACCAAGGCCCGACCACAGTCCAATGCACATTTTTTGCTTCAGGATCATTGTCATACACACCTACCAAATGATTCCACTGGCGCGGGATTTCACCTATTTCGTGATCGTCTAACCAGCGCAATTGGTGCAATTCAAGACCCGGTGCTTGATTAATATATTCCGGCGTCAATATTCTGCATCGTGGATTATTGAACAACATCACGCTTGACCAATTTTTTCTTTCATAAGCGGTCTGTTTGGTATTCAGATACTTTAATTGTTCTTTAGGTACGTAAGGCTGATGCTGCACTACTTGGATCGCTTTACGCCAATCGCAAAGCGAAAACAGTTCAGCGATATCGGCACGGAACATCATATCTGTGTCGATAAAAAGCGCCCAACCTTCGTAGTTGCAAAGATATGGGACTAACCATCGGGAGAAGGCAAAATCGTTTGACTGGAGTTGATCTCGTTCACGCCACAGAACTCCATCAAGATGTGACAGTCTGATCGGAGTAACCGAAACCGGAACGGTGGAGTGCTTAAAGATTGAATGCGCTGCGACATACCAACTTTCACTTTCAGCATGGTCATAACCAATAAAGACCTTTAGCGGGCATGTCTGGGAAGCGAATGTCATAGGTGACAATTTCCAAAATTATCGTTGGGAAAGATTTACTTGATAACTCTAAGATAAAAGCTCAAATCATCGAGAGGTAAAACATGACTCAAATATTTCTCATATCGCCAGGGCCAAACATTTGCTAGTGTTTTGATTATAGTCATAAAAATCCCACGTCTTATCGTCTCATTGAATATTTTCTTCTCAATTTGAAATCTAGCAATTGAGTAGGGATAGACTTTTGAATGAATGTGGCTTGGATCAAAGTAACTAAATGAATCAGCAGTAAAGAAATTCTTATGTGTTGGATCAATAAAGGCCCATCTAGATCTAAAATAAGGGACAATAATTTTGACCATTCCCCCCGGTTTAGTAATGCGGTGTAATTCCTCAACCACTGAGATTACGTTTTCAAGGTGCTCAAGAACATTGTCGAGATAAACTTCGTCAAAACGAGAATCCTCAAATGGATAAGGAAACTGATCGAGATTATGCAAGATGTCGGGATGTGTTGCTGGATTTGAATCAACTCCAATAGCCCCTGATCGCTTTCTCGTTCCGCAACCAAGGTCAAGAATCTCACTCATAAAAAATCCCTATTCTTATTTTGAATTAAAGCCAAAGCTAAAGCTTTGACAAGACTTCAAACCATTGCCTTTCGCCTTGCTCAACGTCACCAACGGTCATACTACAGAAAGCAGCTACTACAGATTGACGTTCTGGCTCATACCACCACTCTTCTACCATGCCAGAAATCTGATTTACCAAATTAGCAGCCGATTCAGGGGAGAAATGTAGAATTGAAACAGAAGCCAACTTGTTAAAGATCTCAACGAACACCTCGCTGATTTCATTTTGTGATTTATTGAAAATTAAAATGGTAGGATGATTTAACCCCAAGGACTCCACGTAAGTTGTTCCAATGTAATCGCATACATGCAAACTAGATCTCTGTAGGGCTTTTATAAAATTTTCATTCCGGGCATCAACCAGAAAATAGCCACATGCATCCTTCATGCGCTCCGTAATCTTCCATCCCATATCTTCAGAGTGAGGTCGCACTAGAAGAAACCTTTGATTCTCGTTGGAGAGCCCATTAACAAAACGTAATCTCCAGTCAAGATATTCCAAGAAACCATTCGGAGAGTACAAAGGTGACAAATACAATTGAAATCGTGGCGCAATAGTGCTCGGGTACAGTATATATTTCTTCTTAATGACCTTTCTTCTAAGCTGACAAAGAATATTTTGGGAGAACATAGGCTGAATCTTCGTGAGGTTTGTTCGACTCGCCCTACCCCACTGAAAAAAATAATCCGTAATTCTCAACTCATGATCCGACCACGGTTGAAGCTTTGTCACTTTAAAACTACCTCCATGCTGGACCGCCACTAATTTAGTCCCAGACAACATAGACTCTGCAGCCCAAATTTGGAATGGCTCATTGAAATAGAAAGAGTGTGCAGTAACAATATGTTTTGGTGGCCTACCAAACCAGAACAAAGCTCTCTGACGAAGGTGATTAAAATTTTCCAGAAAGCATCTGGGCAAATATCTTGGAAGAAGCCTTAACAGCACTGAGAACAATCCATCATTGCCTGTAGGCAACATGACCTCCAATTGAGTTCTCAGTGCCCTGTCAGATTCGCAAGGTAAGTTCACGAATGGAATACTGTCCCCACCTGGGAACACCTTACCATAAGATTTAATAAAGATTCTTAATAGCAGGCCTCTATCAATGCCGGAATTAATTAAAGTTACAGAAGGAGATGTTCTAAATTGATTTAAAGAAAAATGAAATAAAGACCTTAATCTCTGGCGGAAAGTTGATTTTGACCGGATTTTTAGCAACCCGTCACCATCACTATGAATTAGCCTTAATTCCAACCCTAGGATACTAGCAATGTCTGCATAAATTTTGGAATTGTATTCATCTCCCTTGACTAGTCTAATGAACTCAGCGCTATCTGCTGGGTAGTACTCCTCATTTGAATCGTAAGAATTTAGTACCCAGTCATCTCTTAGCTCAATCGCAGCCTGAAGACTTACCAAACGCTCTGCAACTACTCCGCAGAACCACTCAAGCCAAGGTCCAATCACTATCCGCCAATACCTCTCAGAGTAGCGGACAGATAGAATCTTGCTCAATGCCTCCCCTAGTTCGGGAAGCATTTGCTCATAAACTGATACCACCTGGCTGTAAAAAACTTCAAATTCCTTATGCGTAATCAAAGCCGGGGGTAATACATCAACCACAGACCTTGAAGAAGGTGAATATTTCACACAGCCTTGATGGAGAGCAATACAAGGCTCGCGACTTCTGGCATCAATATCTAATGCTGTAGTAGCTAAAATCAAACCTAACCTTTGGTTTCCAACTTGCACATATTAAAGAAGCGATTGCGAAACTACCTACGCTTAATCACACTAAACATATGCTTGATTAAGCGTTTAGTTCGAGGAAATTTATTAAGCATCCATCTAATTCTCTTTGCCACCAGGCCATACCTGAAGTATAAGTACAAAATCCATTTCCCAGGGTAAAGCACTCCAGGCTTAGGACTGATTTTACTTGGTTCTATAGGCGATAACAAAAAATAGCCATTACCCTTGGCAATGTACACAACACTGAACCCAGCCAAATTTGCAACCCTTCTAAATTTTGGAATTGAAAAATAATGCAAATGAGCCACATGGAAAAACCTATCCCATCCATAGCACCCCAATTCTTCAATTAATGGTAATCCCACATACAAAAAACCATCTTTTTTAATCATTTCCTTAAGTTCTGCCAACAACTTCACCGGATTAATGACATGCTCAATGACATGATTCAAAATCAAAAAATCAGCTGCTATTGGTACATTCCGTATACCTACACCTTCCTCTATTAGCCTAAGATCCAACCCAAACCTCTCTTTACCTAAAGCTACAGCCTCATGATCATAATCAAAACCATAAATAGTCGCCCCCGTATTTATAAATGGGACCAGATTCCAACCACCACCACATCCCCATTCAACGATGGTTTTTTTATCAGCATTTAGACCGCATCTATTTATAAATGTATTAAAAATATTACTTCCGCCATTAGCTGATTTCAGACGCGCTTCGAATGCATAGGTTTTGCTTTGCTGGGAGCCGTCAGAATATATGCTTCTGTAACTATCTCGATAAAAACTAATTACCTCAGATTCTGGAAGCTGCCTTACCGCATATACATGTCCACATGCCTTACATATAGAGACATGAATTGCAATCCCATACCTATCTTTCTTTTTAAATGTCAGGGGATCAAATGCCCCACAAATACAACTAGCGCTGTAAGCGGAATAGGCAAACAAGGCCCTAAAAGCACTAACCTCTTCAATGTAACTCATATCATTTAGTAGTTATTGCAACCCATCGAATGTGAAATTCCATTAGAAATTAAATCTCTAAGGAAGACATGAGTTGGATACTTTTCATCGTACCCATTTAGGAATTTCATAAATTCTCCACTCATAGAAAAGTATTTTTCATCACTTAAACTCAGCAAGTAATCAAGCTTCCCTTCAAATAGCTCATACCCGATTTCATTTATAGCCCAAGGTCCTGGGACTGGAAAGTCGTACGCACTTTCACCAGTAAAATTACAAGATAAAATTCGGTTCCCTCTAGACATCCCCTCTCTCAGCAAGGTTGAATACAATCCAACTGAAACCTTGCTTTGATCAACTAATGCATAACTTGTAAATGAGTGTAATTTATTCGGATATACCGCTACATCCTGACCAAGGTGATGTTTAAACCACTCAACTTCCTGCACAAAAGCCTCAGAGTTTCTGTCTGTATCCCATCTAGCTGCAACACACACTTTTAAGACATGCTTTTCACAAAATTGTCTCAAGTACTTAGCTAAAAGAGTAACGCTTACCAACTGCTCAGATTGAAGCCCAGGTTTAATCTGTGAAATCATACAAACGTCATAGACCTTTGCAAGGTGACATGCTCCTCGCCACTCCCGGAAGTATGAGTCAATCAGTGACCCGACAGGGTGATATTTATTCACTTCAGCTCCGTGAGCAAAATAGTCTTGGACCTCCAGCTCACTTATACATACGAATTCCCGGAGATATATTGGTGGAGTCCCAGGGGGATTATCTCGTTTTAGAAGCCTATTTCCAGTCTGGATACCTAAAAAACGAGACTTTTTGAAATGTTTAGAAACCTGTTGAAACAAATAACTATTGTCCAGAGCCCCAACAACAAAGGCAGGTCGAATACATTCCAACAAAGCTAATATATATGATGCGAACAAGAATCTAGTCTTTAGAAAATATCTCCCCGTCAACCAAATAATATTTGGCGTCAAATAAAATTCATGTTTGTCAATATCAATAACTGTGTATTTGTGACCGGAAAACAGTGGCGCAAACCAAATCTCTGCTCGCTTATCAAACATAACAATTGGCGCCGCTTCAGGGGAATTCCATATCTTCTTTGCGTTAAAAAATGAAACAATTTCTTGTGGAAGCCGCTGGAATATTTTTACTAGAAACTCTTTGAGCTTCTTTACACGAATAAATTTCTTCATTAAGTCAGTCAACTAGATCAAAGACAGAGACTTAGTGTAAGGGGTAAGATAATTTCGAACTATACGCTGCACTGATGCTGGTCTAGAAATTCGTACTTTTTGAAAGTGCTTATAGAAGCTCTATCAGCAATGAGAAGTGAGGACACTTGCTTAGTGCAACATCTGGAAGCTACTGTGGCTTTTAGTTGACCGATTTAAATGTTTTGATCCGGCTAACCAGATACCAATTCTGTTCGCTTTAAGATTTCTAGAACAAGTCCCAAGAAATTGCTGTCCCCTTACTTATGTCTTTTTTTGCAGTTTTTCCAAATAGTTGTCGTAGAAACTTTGTCGGCAACCCAAAGCCAGGCCTTATCGCCCTAACATTATGTTCGGAAAACTGCTCCCCCATTTTAATATCTTTAACAACATATAATGAGCGACGGAACTGAACTGACCTTTTTTCTGAATCAGTGCAACCATAACTTACTTGGCCAAGGGATTGCCATGCACGCTCCGTTTCGGAAACAAGCATTGACATTTCATGAGGTTCCATGGAAAAAGCACTATCGACCCCTCCGTCCTCACGACTCAATGTAAAGTGCTTCTCGATTACAGTGGCTCCCAAAACAACGCTAGCAACTGAAACACCCACCCCAAAAGTATGATCAGACAAACCAACTTGACACCCAAAAAGCTCTCGCATATGAGGTATTGTCAGAATGTTTGTGTTTTCAGGAGAGGCGGGGTAGGTGCTTGTACATTTGAGTAATATCAACTCCTTACAGCCAGCCTCTCTGGCCGCGTTAACTGCCTCATCCAACTCTGCCACGGAGGCCATACCCGTTGATATTATAAGAGGCTTTCCTGTAGCAGCAGCACGCTGAATTAACTGCAGATCAGTATTCTCAAACGATGCAATTTTGTAACACGGTACGTCTAAGCCCTCCAGAAACTCCACCGAAGTCTCATCAAAAGGCGTACTGAATGCAACCATCCCAAGTTCACGGGCGCGGTCAAAAATAGGTTTATGCCAATCCCATGGAGTGTAGGCTTCGGAGTATAGTTGATACAAGGAATTTCCCGACCAAGGACTATCAGTATCACTTATATGGAACTCCCTCTCATCAAGATCGAGAGTCATGGTATCAGGAGTATACGTCTGTAACTTTAGCGCATGCGCACCCGCTTTAGCTGCACACTCAACAAGTTGTAATGCTCTCTCAAGTGATTGATTGTGATTCCCGGACATCTCAGCAATCACGAAAGGTGGATGATCCACCCCTATCGGTCTGCCAGCAATTTTTATATCAACAAAGCTTGTCATGATTAGCTTTTTCAATGTTTATTAAATATCGATGCCCACGATAATCGAGAAAAGCAGGGTACCTCTCTGAATCAACTACCCTTAACAAATCAAATTGTTCAGCGATGGTCTTCTCTGGATCAAGCCTGCTATCCGACGGTGTACGTTTGCGATAATAAGATCCCTCCAATGTAGGCTGAGGGATCGGATTAATCTCACCGCATTTAAGTACCGCTTCAGTCATAAGTTGAAGCTCTACGTTAAACAATTTAGTATGAATTTCTGGAAGTAGCTCATGCCCATCCAGTAGGAAGCCTGACTTTAGCCAAACCCTACCAGAATCCACAGGATCACTCGCCTCAAGAAGGGTAACTGTTATTTTGCTCTCTCCATTTAATACTGCCCAAACATATGGCGACCAACCCCTTCCGTTAGGCAAGTCACTCGCATGTAGAACTAAGGCTACACTGAACTTACGACGTACTTCGTCATCAATTATTTGGGCGCATGAAACGAGGAATAAGATATCTCCACCCACAAGCTGCTGCTTACTGAAAAAGATCGACACAACGTATCCGGCACGCCGCATCTCTTGAGACCACCCTTGTAATCTTGAGACAACGGGGTGAATAGGGTCCGAGCATAAAACCGAGATATTCATACTTAGATGTGCTGCATTGCTTCAATCACTCGAACAACTCCTTCTCCATCAACCAAATTAAAAGCTATGTGCGCGGCTTTTTCCAATCCCACTTTATCACCGCTAATCTCATCAATCCTGCACTTGAAAAATTCGAGATCATTCAAAACCTCACCAGACAAGTAATAGCCGGCCCCAACAGCATCAATTGATCTTGCAATTTCAACTTGGTTGTCAGCAATAGCTAGAATCACACTAGGCAATCCCAAGCTACATCGTTCCCATGTGGATGTACCTCCTGCACCAATAGAAAAGTCTGCGAGCGCCATTAATTCGGCCATATTATTCGACTGCACATGTAATTCGTATTTTTTTCGTAAGCATACATTCTGGACCGAATAAATATTAGGTTGCTGAGAACCTATGACCACATCAACAAGGGTATTACGTAAATTTGAACTGGCAATCGCATTGATTACTGTTTCAGTAACCCCACTCACCTCACCTCCGCCTAAAGAAATCAGAACTCTATTTACAGCCCCCCGGCGTGGCAAAACCTTTTTACGAAAAATTCTGAATTCATCCCTTAAGATTGCAAAATCTGGGCCCAACAAAAGCTTGCAGCCGGACGTCACAAGTGATTGATATCGAGACAGAGGGCTGGGGTATAGATTCTGATCCAACAGCACGTCGCAACTATGGCTCTTATTAGCAATATCATCAATGACAAAAATTTTTTGTACAATCCCTCTCAAGCTGTCTTCCCATTCGCTATCAATTGCATAGTGATCTACGATTAGCCAATCGACATTAAAGCTTGAGAGCGCCTCAATGCATTCTTCAGCGTCCTCAATCTGACTTACACCAAGCCATGGATAGTGAGGCAGTCGCTCGTCTGATTTGATATTGCCAGACCTAATGAGTCGGACCAAATTAATGGACTTCTGTTTTAAAACCACCTCAAAAGCCGGCGGAAGATGTCTACAAAGAAACAAAACGTTATCAACACCAGTTTTCTTGAGAGCCTCCGCCAATGTCAAACAACGCATAAAATGGCCAGTGCCTATTAGCATTGACGCATCCACTCTAAATGCCGCATTAGTAAAACAACTTTTTTCCACACTACTCTTTATTTTATATGCGCAAAGTAATCTTGGTTAACTTATTGAGCTTATCTATCAATGTTGCATCAGTTTTATAGCTGAGTGTTAGATGCTTGTTGATATTTACAATGCTTTCGTCTTCATCCATTATGCGGAACACATTGGTAATTGTTGGCTCTAATTTTTGTTCTTCTAAAGCCGCATAGAGTCGATTAAACATTTCCAAATCTTCATGGTAATCCAACGTAAGTCGGTAATCTCTTATGTATTCCGATGGCAAATCAACCAAATTTACTTTAAAAATTTCTGGATTGTTGCGCATATACCAAGTCATATACTCGGAGTAGTCTGCACTCCCATGCAACTCAATAACGCGACTCAACGCTTCAACGTTATATATCTCCGGACTACTACCAACGGCGAAATCTTTAGCGGCAGTGTAATCCGCGCCATTCTCGAAATGAGAGTAAAGCAGAAACTCTGTAATTTCGTGAGAGATAACCGGACAGTCCGCGGTAACGCGAACGATCACATCGACGCCATAAAAGCGGCAGGCCCCTAAATAACGCTTAATCACATCATTAGTTTCACCTTGCCAAAATTTAACCTTACCCTCAAGCAAGTGATTTTTCAGAACAGCGTCCTGCTCAAGAGTTGATGTAGCTAATATGACTTGGCTCGCACTCGAGATTTGGAGGCAGTTATGCAAACACCTTTCAATGGACGGGACTCCATTGACTGGAAGAATAGCCTTTTCCGCAAGACGAGATGATTTCATACGGCATGCAACAATCACCCCTATACTTGCTTGCTTATAATTGCGCTTAGACAGCGTTGAGCCCTGAGAGATGCGGTCACCTAAAATACTAAAACCCAATTGCTCGTTATGTATTTCCCTCAAAGTCAGGCCAGACTGATTAGTTCTTTTGAACACCAAGTCATCAATAGAAATCAATCTTCCCCGAGGCACATCTTTTTTTACGATAGGCGCTTGGTAGGAGTTTTTGAGATATTTCGCCTCAACATCAGAAATAAAGCTACCACTTGATGCTTGATGGTAGGCAAGTAGGTACTCAAGCATTTCGACAAACTCCTGGGGCTGAAGAGCCGAAAAATGATCAAACTGAGCCTGGCTCCGATCTAAACAAAAATGCTTTTCGATGTAGGTACAACCGTGGGCCACACCCCATACTGGAATGTGGCGTGCAACCTCATCTTCTGCTGCCGAATGATCGGCTAGGCAAATTGCCACGTCAGGAAATGCCGCTCTTAACACGGCTATTTTTTGTAAAGCCGTGTGAGAGATCGAGGTTGGGTATGCTTGAAACCCAACCTGTAGAATCAACTGACCAATACCCGCTCTCTTAAATTCAGATATATACCTTTCTATTTCAGATATCTCATAACCGGATATATTGATGATTAACTTCTGTGCCTCAATGCCAGACTTAAGAACGGCATCAGTGAGCTCAGCGTTGTCTAGTACCGAAGCCTGCAATTTCAATCCCACAATTCGTGGCTTATTTTGCTCAAAAATGTTCACTCCATATGAATCGAACAAATCTAACCAAACATCCCCATAACGATCAGCCGTTTCAATCGCTTGGCTCCAAGTCTCCTGATCAAAATACAACTTCTCATATGTTGGGTACCAGCTATAGTCTGGCAAGGCAATTTCATCAGCCTTGAATGGCTGGAACTTGATTCCTTTTAATGGAAAATCCACACTTCGGTAGGCATCAATGAGCTTAAATAGCTCTGTCACCTCACCTGAATGGACGTTCGCAAGCTCGAAAATTAAATATGGAAGACTATTCGAATTACGCATGTATCTTACAAGCCTAGATTTTCTGGACACTCATTCTTAAGGGAAGGTTTCAGCTTCGGTGGCTTTGACATTTAATAATTTGAATGTCTTCGACGTTAGATTTCCCGAAATCGAATTTTGTTTACTATCTTTACAGTGCAAGCAAGCTGTTCTGAAAGGAACCCGCTCAGACCGTAATATATCCACCCAGTTTCTGGAAATTTGCTAACCTTAGTCTTCTTAAAGATTTCCATCTACCAATGTTCTGATGCAATCAACCACCCTCATCTGCTGGTCATCAGTCAAAGTTGGAAATATCGGGAGACTCATTGCTTCCTTGTAATACAACTCGGCCTCCGGGAAATCCTGCGTATTATAACCAAGATTATAATAGTAAGGGTGCCTGTATATTGGAATGTAATGAAGATTCACCTGCACTCCTAGACTTCTAATTTTCTTAAAAGCCTCATTTTGTCTCAGTTGAATTCTCTCGTAATTAATACGGACTATGTAAAGGTGCATTGAAGACAAACATCCTTGAGTCTGTACGGGAGCTCCGACCCAATCATCACTATCTAATAGCTCATTATATTTTCTGGCTATTAATTGCCGCCGCTGCACATAACCATCCAGTCTTGAGAGCTGGCTTAGCCCTAACGCTGCTTGGAGATCAGTCAGCCGATAATTAAAACCCAGATCAACCTGCTCGTAGTACCAGGGGCCATCTGGTTTTTTTGACATTTCTTGAGTAACTCTCGTAATTCCGTGACTTCGTAATCTGTAGAGTTTGTTTGCAAGTTCTTCACTGTTTGTTACTGCCATACCACCTTCCCCAGTGGTAATTATCTTTACTGGATGAAAGCTAAACACAGTGATGTCACTATATTGACATGACCCTACAGGTTGCCCTTGATACTTACCCCCAATAGCATGTGAAGCGTCTTCAATTACCTTAAACCCAAATTTTTGGCTTAGTTTGTAAATCTCAGACATGTTACATGAGTGACCTGCCATGTGAACCGGTATAACAATTTTGGGGAGCTGTCCAAGTCGCTCAGCGTGTTCAAGCTTTCTAGTTAGCTCTTCCACATTCATATTGAACGTAACTGGATCAATATCAACAAAATCGACAGAAGCTCCGCAATAGCGAGCGCAATTGGCACTAGCCACAAAGCTAATAGCGCTCGTCCAAACAATGTCGCCTGGTACAATCCCTAAGGCTAGGCAAGAGAGGTGAAGGGCACTGGTCGCACTATTCACTGCAACGCCATATCGCACACCACAATAACGAGCAACCGACTGCTCAAATAGGGGGACGTTTTCCCCTTGCGTCAAAAAGTCCGATCGTAAAGTCTGGACTACAGCTTCTACATCAGATTCCGTTATCTCATGATGTCCATATGGGATAGTTATGTTAGATTTTTCCAATTTTTCCTCGTGACGCGTCAATCCAGGCGCGTAGGCTGTCAACGCTCATCCATTCTGGATTATTGTTAGACGAGTAGCTGAAGTCTGTTTTTACTTGCTTTCCTTCACCGATTCGCAAGGGGTCTTTACTCCAGTTGTTTATCGCAGGCAGAATTTTGAAATAATCGCTGTACTCATAGGTATGTTGCGCATCCTCCAAACTAATCATTTGCTCATGCAACTTCTCGCCAGGGCGCATACCCACAATCTCAAATCGAGCACTTGCATCCACCGCTGTTGCAATATCAATCACCTTCATAGAAGGAATCTTTTTAACATAAATTTCTCCTCCGACCATGTCATCAAAAGCTTTCCAAACCAGATCCACAGCTTGCTCGAGAGTAATCATGAACCGAGTCATACGATCATCTGTAATTGGCAGAATTCCTCTTCCAATTTGACTCAAAAAATAAGGTATTACTGACCCACGTGACCCCATTACATTGCCGTAACGCACCACGGAAAAACGGGTTGCGTCTTTACCTGAGTATGAATTCCCCGCGATAAACAATTTATCCGAAGTTAACTTGGTTGCTCCATAAAGGTTTGCTGGACTACTTGCCTTATCTGTTGAAAGAGCAACTACTCGTTTGACGTTTTGATCGATGCATGAATCAATCAAATTCATGGCACCATTAACATTAGTTTTAACACACTCGAAAGGGTTGTACTCAGCAGTTTCTACAATCTTAGTTGCTGCGGCATGAACTACAAAATCGATACCACTAAGAGCTCTCGACAAGCGAGCACGATCCCTGATATCGCCTATAAAAAATCTAACCCTTGAATCATCTCCATAGTATTTTCCCATCTCCCATTGTTTCATTTCGTCTCGGGAATAAACAACTAACCTTCGCGGCTTGTACTTTTTTAGAGTCATTGGAACGAATGCATTTCCAAATGATCCTGTACCCCCTGTGACTAAGATTGAGGAACCAGTCAGCATTGCATCACTCCCTATTCTGTCAGTGTTGAAGTATTCAAATTTACGCCAAGCATATCGAGCGGCGGTAGGCTGAACTAATTTTTATCACAAACTCTGCTTCCCGGGCCCGTCCGATCAGGAGCGCTAGGTGGTGCTTGAAAAGTCGCGGGTGTAGCCCCTGGCGCAGAAGGACATCGCGCATCGGATCCCTAGTTGGTGTTTGACGCAATTTCCGTTCATGCGACGGTCGAACTTCAGGTGCCTGATTACTCGTTCAGCGGCTTATGGGGGTTCGCGCGCTTTCGCTTGGGCCCGGCTCAGTCACTCATACTTTTCTGACGGGTGGTGTCCGTTTCACCCCCTTTTTTTGCCACCCACACAATCTCCCCAAATAGTCTGTGACCTTTCGCTCTATCTGCTGCGCTGGCAGCTGGGCTGCAAAAAAGTTTGACGGCCCGAGAGATTTTCTCTCAGGGCAAGGTCTAGTCGATTTTTACAAGTCCATGTCGCGTGAGCGATCGTGTTATCCCGCAGGGCACTGAACACCTAGTCTATCGGTTCTCTCGGCCGTCGGTCTGTACGACGGTTGAGATGGAAATTTATCACCCGACACCCCTCAGAATTTGCAACTAATTAATGGGGTGCACTTAAAACATTGTTTATAATTTCGACCAGTACTCCCAGAATCTTTTTCCCTGCCTAAGACGGCTTCGTTAGGCTCTTCAGCGCTGACTCTCTGTTATTGCTCATTTCCGAGTTTATTAATAATTCTTTATAAGTCTCGACTTTATCAATTACCCCCGCTGTTATTGTATATATCTTCGTACATTTTTTTAGCGTTGTAAGTCGATGAGCGATAATTAAGACAGTTATATCGTCATCTATATCGCCAATTGCTTTCATGACCAATTCCTCAGTTGCACTATCTAGCGCACTTGTTGCCTCATCAAAAATAATTACATCTGCTCGCTTGTAGAGTGCTCTTGCTATCCCGATTCTCTGTCTCTGACCCCCTGAAAGCCTTACCCCGCCCTCACCGACGAGTGTTTCATAACCACCATCCCAGCTCTCTATCTCTTCAGCTATATGTGCCTTTGTTGCTGCTTCACGAACCCTATCAAAATCAATTTCAGCGTAAGGGACACCAAAGGCAATATTTTGTAATATTGTAGAATCGGATAAGAATATAGTCTGTGGCACGTGTGCAATATGGAGTTGCCAACTGTGCTTACGCTCCGGGAAGATATCGACCCCGTCGACCTTGATACTTCCTGCAGTCGGTTCTACTAGAGCCATAACGATGTCCATTAATGTGCTTTTCCCACTTCCAGTACTTCCAATAAATCCGAGTCTGCTACCCTTATCGATCGTTAGACTTATGTTGTTCAAGATCCATGGTGTTGTTCGTCCATGACGAAAGCATAGATTGCGAATCTCTATACTTTTATTAAATGGCAATATCTTTGCTTCAAGCAGGTTCGTCTTCGGTGTCTGCTGATCAAGCAACTCTAAAGTATCGGTTAATATATTCAATCCAGCGCGTATTTGTGTTTGACTTGAATATGCTTGCTGCAGAACAGGAATCAGCCGCTGTACACCTAACGCCAATGCCCCCAAAACAGGTATAGACTCCTTTATTCCGTCGGGTCTATCAGCAAATGAATATGCAACTCCAGCAATGATCAACAAACAAAATGTTTCAAGAGCATATCTCGGATATGTACTGATGATTTGAATGTTAGCTTTAGCCTTACGAATTATTTGGTCTTTGCGTTTAAATTCGTCACAAAAGTATTCTTGTGTCGCATCCAGCAAAACATTACGAATTCCACCTAAGCTTTCTTGTATTATTTTAATTACTTGATCGGAATTTTTACTTATTTGCTTACCCCATTTTAAAATACCTTTTTTGTTCACTGTTGTTATGAATACATAGAACACCCCAGCAGCTGATATAGTAATTATTGCAATTTTAGCTTCGATTAATAAAAATGTCGAAAGAACTGCCGCTGTTAATAACGTCGCATTGAGCATCGTTAATACTGGCATTATTATGTATGCAACCACTAGATTTGCCTTATTTGCGATCCCAGAAATTACCTCGCTGCTATTTCTGACACAATGCACTTTATAGGGTTGATACAATGTCCGGCGATATATACCAATTCCTATATCTGCGCCTATTGCATAACTCAATCGTGTTTGCGCCCACAGCAGAGCTACTTTTGCCCCGCCAGAACACAAAGCAGCCATCATGAATACGATTGTTATGTATGCTAACAATTGGTTTGGGCCGCTGACATTCAGTATTTCGATCAGTGGTCTAGTGATTTCGTGAGTGAAAACTTTCTCAGGGGATGTCAGCAATCCTAGAAATGGCAAGACTGCACCAATGCTTATCATTTCAGCAAATGAAGAAAAAATCATCAGCAGAAATAAAACCGACAGCTGTAGTCGTCGTCTATGTTCGATATGCATCCATAGGCGGTGTAATAGCCTTGTTGCCGAATGTTGTGTGTTTTTGACCTTAGATTTCATTCGATTAGAGCGTTAGGCACCTATTGCAAGAGGCCAGTTGCCCGCCAGGTGAGAATGCCGCAGGCGAGATGCCAAATCGCGGTGTTGGTTTATGGAAGTTTAACGCAACGAACGATTGTTCGACGAGAGCGATTCATCTTACTGTGAGCGCGTTGCACCACCCAACTTTGAGCCGTGAAGCCTGCCTCTTGCTTGGCGGCCTTAGCGTCCTTACCTCTGGCCCGGATTTAGGCGACAATGCCGGATGCTCCGATGATGTTACGCAACCCGTCAATGCCGTGGCCCTTCCGTTGTTGAGGCAGATACCCTGAGGCATCTCCCCCGTCGGCACAGGGCGTGTTCCCATTTTGCTGTCCAGTGTGCTTCTGACCAGGTTCATGTCGAGCCGATTGACGCGTCCGATAGCCACCACAACCGGAATGCCGGGATTCCATCAACAGGCCGCGCTTGACGCCTCACCTACCCCGGTCTGCCGGATTCGGCCTGGTTTTTTAGCCACCCGCAGGGTCCTTGGGCCATTGCTGCGTCCATGGACAGCTAGTATCAGTCGGTGCCCCTTAGTCCGTCGCAAAGTGTCAGACCCTTGCGCCAGAAGGCATCGGAAACCCCGAGATCGGTCCATTCCCGGAACCGTCGATGTGCCGAACTGCACGAACAGATGCCGGCGGCGCCGAGCGCGTTCCGCTGGCAACAAGGGCGCCTCGCAAACAAATGGCATGCATGGCATCCCCATCCGGCACCCGTAGATTGTGACAACTCAGCGGATGTGCCTTGCGCGCTGGCGGGCATAGTTCGATCTGCTCCGTGGCTCGTTGCTCACTTGCCAGCCCCATTTCGTCCTCCCTTCGTTGTCGCGACAGGAGGTTTTCAGCAGATATCGTGCCCACTAAAGTAGGCTCTGAACCCAGCAGCTCCAGTAAGAAGACCTTCATGGATACCTGTTGATTATGTTCTGTATTTCGGACTTAAGCTGCTCTATTTCAATTTGCAGGGCTTCATACTCAGCCACTTTTCGCCTCAGAAACTCGGCCGTCAGCGTGGATTTTGCCGCCACCCCAGCAGGCGTGAGTAAATAGGCGTAGCGCAGCTTGCTCTTACTCTGACTGAAGTTCTGCATCTTGACCAAACCTTTTTCCACCAGGGCCTGGAAGCAGAAATTGATCGTGCCAAGTCCCACGCCCAGATCTTTAGATAGTGTGCGCTGACTTACTTTCGGGGTCTGATGTAGGCGACGCAGAACTTCGAACTGGATTTCCTCTTGGAAACCAGCCGATTTCTGAATTGGGGATACGAGGCTCAAGGTGATTTTGGGACGCTACCGCCATACTGTTCAACGATCAGCAAGCGCGGTAAGCCTTTTTTAATAGGAGGTCCGGAGCAATAAAGTCCGTCAAATCGTGTGACTACACGTTCGAGGAACGAACAGAAGTTTGCCACACCGCCCACACTTTGAGTAAAGTTTTTAAAGCGCACGATGTCGAAACAGATTTAGCAATTCGCCTCGCGCAAACTCAGCAGTGCGGCCAGCAGCGCCAACGGCCCTCGCGGAATATTGATGAGTGCCAAGACCCGATGCTAGCCATCAGTGATTTGGGGGGTTCGATACACGGCAAAGGACACCTCTGAGAGACGCAGACGACCCCCAATCGAAGAGGCTCCCCGACTACGTCTGAACAGACGCTCCTCGATGAAAGGATAAACTTAGCCTGTGAATATCCTAATGACCCTATCCCAGCTCGAAGTGACCGGCGCCGAGGTCTACGCTGTTACCGTGGGTAACGAGCTGAGCAAACGGGGCCATGATGTGATTTACGTCTCTGACACACTTTCTAAAGCGGTTTTGGGTCAATTTATCCCACTTCAGTTTAACAAGCGCTCGCCACTCAGACGCCTTTGGCAGGTTCTTAGATTAATTCTGATAATTAAATATAATAAAATTCAGTTGGTCCACGCTCACTCCCGAGCAGCAGGTTGGAGTAGTTATATTGCATGCAAAATAACTAGAACCCCGATCGTTACGACAGTACACGGCCGGCAATCTGCACATTCATCGAGAAAGCTACTCCACGCCTTCGGCCACACCGCAATCACCGTAGCTGAAGCAATAAGAGAGCAAATTGTTCAGGATCTGGGCGTTCCAGAACGACAAGTAACCGTTCTCCGCAACGCGATAGACACAAACAAGTTCCCGCTATTGCCACTTGAAAATCCCAACTCAAAACCAATTGTTTCAATCATCGGCAGACTTACGGGACCCAAAGGAGAGCTCTGCTTAAAGCTGCTTGAGTGCGTCTTCAATAAGCTGATTGAGAAGGGCCACATAAACCTTCGAATCGTTACAAGTAGCGAAGTAACCCAACGTTTTGTGAAATATGCAAAGCACATCGCGCGGCCAGATCCAAACCAGGATATTCTCGAAGAAATTAAAAATAGCCACCTAATCATCGGTGCCGGACGGGTTGCCGCTGAAGCGCTTCTCGTAGGGAGACCAGTATTTGCGATCGGGGAAGCTAAATCACTAGGTCTTATTACTCTGAATAACTTAGACGAAGCGCTGAAAAGCAATTTTGGCGATATCGGCCCAAAAGAGCTCCAGATCAACTTTGATGAAGTCAAGGACCAGATCGAAAACTTCATAGAAGCTTTGAGGAATGAACCCAATTCTGTAACCACCAAACTTGAATCAGATATTAAAGCTTTACGCTCCAAGGTTGATATCGAGTTCAATCTTATTGATATTGTCGTTAAGCTAGAGGAGATATATCAAACTGCTGTGGTTGATACGCTCAAGCGTGAGATGCCAATTCTCATGTATCACAGATTTATTGCACATGAATCAGAAAAAGGGGTTCACGGTACGTGGATGCATGAACATCGGTTCGAGAACCACCTTAGATTAATTAAAGCGCTAGGTTATGAAACCATTACTTTTCGAGACCTTGACGAAAAGGGTTTCATACATCGGTTTGAGCCCAATAAAAAATATCTAATGATTACCGCGGATGACGGCTATCGCGATAATCTCACACGCATGCTTCCGCTTCTCGAAAAATACGACATGAAAGCTATTGTTTTTATTGTGAGTAACGAAACCCATAATCGCTGGGATACCGATCACCCGACGAACCCTGATGTGCGCGCAGATCTTTTATCTCCAAGCGAAATTAAAGCACTAGATAATTCAGGGCGGGTTGAGATTGGTGGGCACACCTCATCGCACGCTAAACTTGATGAACTAAGCCCTCTCGAGCAACGAAGAGAAATTACCGAAAATAAGAATCGGTTGGAGTCTATTTTGGGGCGCCCCATAGTCAGTTTTGCATACCCCTATGGCAATATCAATGAGAGCGCGAAATTAGAAGTACAAGCTGCAGGTTACCGGTATGCTGTGGCAACAGATAGTGGGCCTCGGCAGATGCACATGGATCCTTTTCGGATTCGACGGATAGCGGTATTTCCTCGCACGAGCACCTTTGGTTTGTGGCGAAAAATCAGAGGTAATTATGTCTGGCGCCGATAAAGCACGCTGGGCGCTCAGCCCGGGAAAAGAGCACCTGGAACCGCTTTTAAAGAATCTGAGTGAATCTTTTGATGAGATCAGCGATACGATCTACCAGGGGCGAAATGTTTTAAAGAGACTGGCTTGGGGACAGGAGCGGATTATAATAAAGTCTTTTGCCTGCCCCAATATATTGAATCGTTACATATACCGATGGGCTCGTAAATCGAAAGCGCGTCGAGCGTATGAAAATGCAGGTAAGCTGACAAAGCTCAACATTATCACGCCGCTACCCGTCGGATATATTGAATACCACTGCGATAGCTACCTGGCACAGAGCTTTTATGTTTATGAGGAGTGGAGTGCGGATTCTACGATCCGTGAGGTCATCACGGACTCACAATTCCCAAATCGAGTAGAGATTCTCTCTAGCTTGGGCCGGCTTGCAGCGAGCCTTCACGCTAGAAGCGTGAATTTTCGAGATTTTTCTCCCGGGAACATCCTGATGAAATATAGCGAACTCGCCGAGTTTTGCTTAGTTGACATCAATAGAATAACTTTTGAGTCTCTCTCGCTCAAAAAGCGTATGCGGGCGTTTGCTCGACTCTGGCTTGACGACCACGACTTGCTGTTCGTTATTGCAGGATATGTAAAAGCAAGCGGCGATCCTGAATCACGATCCTTGAGGCTCGCGTTATATTATTCGCGACAGCATAAGCGGCAGTCACTGCGTAAGGAGAGACTCAAAGCATTTCTTGGGCTGCATTAGAATTTTTGGTGTCCGGCATATTAAGATTGAACAATGGAACAGAAAATCTCAGCAGTGATGATCGTGAAAGATAGTGCTCTCACGATAGCAAAAAGCTTGGATAGCCTTAGGTCTTTTGACGAGGTTATTGTTTTTGACAATGGCTCTTCAGATGGCTCACAAGAGATTGCTTGTCAGTATGCGAATGTTCAGATTTATAGGGGCGAGTTCGAGGGGTTCGGCATCACCAAGAACAAGGCCGTCGCACTTGCCAAACACGATTGGATATTGATTATTGACTCCGATGAAGTCATTGAGCCTGAACTTGCCAAGGCAATGCATCTTCTTGAATTAGAATCGAGTTCTATTTATGTATTAAATTTCAAGGCGTTTTATAAAGATTATCAAGTTAAATACTGCGGATGGAATAATCAGAAGATTAGAAGGTTATACAACCGTCAAGTAACATCTTTTAGCGATAACCACGTCCATGAGAACCTTATTGACACTGGGTTAAACGTGAGAGAGCTGAAAGGTGGAAGCATTCAGCACTTTAGCTACCACGGGATATCCGATCTGATTAAGAAGGTTGATCGGTACTCTAGCTTGTTCGCGGAAGGCAATCACTCTGGCTCGCCTCGGCTCGACAAGAAAGTTTTTGCAAGCCCCAGTAAAGCACTGTTTAATGGGATTTATTCGTTTTTCAAGACGTATGTCCTAAAGCGAGGTTTTCTTGACGGTTACGTTGGATTGCTAATCTCCTTTTCTCACATGGCGACTAATTTTTATAAGTATATGAAGCTCTACGAGCGTAACCGTGAGCAGTCCTCTCGGCTCAACGGGCATTGAGTTTAATCCACAATTGCTGCCATCAGCATAAAACGCTCAATATAACTGCTAATGTGAACAGCTCTTCCCTCCGAACAGTACTTGTTACTCGCCACGACAAGATCGGAGATTTCGTTCTCTGTCTGCCACTCGTAAAGGCGATAAAAGCTAATAACCCGGGAATTCGGGTTGGGGTCCTAGTCTCGGCAGTCAACTACGACTTTGCGCGCTGTATAGAGTTCATTGATTTCGTTATTCTTTATGACCGAGACTTTTGGGTGACCGTAAGGGATATTCGCAAAGAGCGGCCAGATCTCAGTATTAGCTGCTACATTGACGGTCGCCTAGGGGCATTGCTATTGGTGTCTAAAATCCCGATAAGAATCGCGCCGGCTACGAAGCTTGCCCAGGTATTTTTCAATAAGCGTATCGCCCAACGTCGCAGCAGCGTTACCCAATGTGAGTGGCAATACAATCTCGCACTTGCCCACTCGATTGTCCCCGCAGAGTCGCTTGTTTTCACACCTCCATTGATTCACTTTCCTGATACCGCGGGCAGGCTGCGGCGAGTAATATTCCACCCGGGCTCTGGTGGAAGTAGCGAGGGGAATCTGAGGCCATTAGATTATGTCAGGCTTGCCAGAAGGGTGGCCGCAATGTCGGGTTTTGAGGCGATCTTTACGTTCGGCCCCAGCGACCAAAGGGTACGCGATGAAATCAGAGATGCTCTCGATTTTCCTGCAGTAGTTGTCAACGATCCGATGCCATTGATTGATTTCTGCAAATACATCTCTCAAAGTATGTTGTTTGTGAGCACGTCTACAGGGCCTATGCACCTCGCTGGGGCAGTGAACGTACCAACCTTATCCTTTTTCGGCACGAGCCTATTTGCAAGCAATAGACGTTGGGCGCCAATAAATAATCCGCAGTATCAATCGAACTTCTTGGTTGGAGCCACTTACGAGCAAGCGCTAGTTGATCGCATTGAGGCACAGATGATTAAGCAGTTACAAGCTTGTGCGTCGACCGAGGCTCATCAGTGAAACCCCCCTTTGAATGGGATCCCCACTCGGATCAGCCAAGGATAATAAGAGACTCTTCATTTAAGCATAAGGCGAGGCTTCGAAATTCCGCAGATTATTTAAAACTGATTGTTTTAACTGGTGCTGTATTGCCGCTCGCTTTTCTAAAGTATTTCGCCTTAAAGCCCACGGTTACTTCTCGGGCTGATATCTTCGGTATCGGCCTGAGTCTTGATAAAGGTTATCAACAGCTCGATTTGGTCGACGAGCTCGGCATTAACCATATTTTGCTACGCGTCCCGCTGTGGGATATCGGAAGTCTAAATCGATACGCCGCATTTGCAAAAGAAGCGCGCAAGCGTGACAAATCGGTTCTTATAAATATTCTTCAAGATCGAGAGCACATTGAGGACTCCACACTTTTAGATCGAAGCCTTAACGAAGTTTTTGACTCGCTCGCCCCATCTTCAAATGAATTCCAGATCGGTAATGCGATTAATCGAATTAAGTGGGGATTTTACTCGGTCAAAGAATACTTGAATTTCTTCAAAACGGCACAAGCGATTCGAGACAACAAATTTTCCCAAATTCAACTACTCGGCCCAAGTGTTATTGATTTTGAATATTTCTATACGATCAGAGCGCTGTTCGGCAGAGAAGACATAATGTTTGATCGACTCTCAAGTCTTCTCTATGTCGACCGGGCGGGTTCGCCGTATGCTCGCCAGCTTGGAGTATTCGACACGGCCACCAAAGTACGCCTGCTCGGCGCAATTGAGAGCCTGAGCAAAAAGGTGAAACATAGGGGAATGTACATCACGGAAGTAAATTGGCCGCTTTCCGGTACGGCCCCCTACGCCCCAACGAGCGAAAAGGAATGTGTTTCTATTCATCACTATTGCGAGTACATGCGTCAGTACTTTCAGATCGCAAAGGATTCCGGTTTGGTCTCGCGGGTTTACTGGCACCAGTTAGTCGCGCCGGGCTATGGGCTGATTGACGACCGCAGTGGGGTTTTCAAAAAAACTCCTGGCTTTTATGCGTTCAAAGAAATGGTCGAGGCTAGAGGTTCCGAATAACTCACAAAGATACAGATTACATAAAGCAATAACTTAGTCTTTGCGAATCACCGATACTCGAAACTGTTCTTTTGTCCACTTTCCCTGGGGCTTGTCAATATACTGAAAATACTCATTCGTGAAGTTTCCCTGGTTGCAGACGTCAAGGTAGTAGCCAGTGTTAACCAAAAAGTCTTGAAGTACCGAATTAAAAACCCCCGGACCAGTTAGATTATAAACATTCTCAGAGGATCCAGACTCTATATTGAGCTGGACTTGTCGGGCTACTGCTGCCAAAGATAAATTACCAGGGTTGGCCGCAATAAAGTAGTTACTAATTTCTCCAGTTTTTATTCTAAGAAACACCTCAGAATCAGATCGTTTTATAATAAGATTCAGTGGCCAAATCAAGTGCGCATCAATGTCCATGTAAACACCCCCGTGCCTCTGCAGGACCAGTAATCTCCAGAAATCCGCCTGAGCAGCCCCGATCTGTAAACGCCCATAGGCGCGGAAAGTGTCGTCCGGGAAATTTTCCTTTATAAATTGCTCACGCTCCCTCGTGTTCATAAACCGGTACGTAAACGTTGGAGCCATTAGCCGGTTGAAGAGGTAATTCAGATACACTGGTAACGACACAGAACTTGTGTAGTTTGTTTGCCAAATAATGCGGGGAATTTGTTTTGTTTTCCTGTCCAAGCCCCCCCTGATCAGTGGGCCCGATTCCGACGGAAGCACAAACCGCTTTTTTGGGAAAATCCAGTGAAACAAATAGCTGCAAATCTTTGTAAGATTCCCGATGAGCTTGATCGCAGGCCGTGAGACTCTAGTCAGACGCATATTTTTTTGATGTTTATCCTATTTCAGATCAAAAAACGATTGATTAATCTGTAGAAATGAAACTTTCTATCAATTCCATCTTGCTGCTTATTAAATATATTTTTCGCTATAGTTTACGCCCGAGGGCAATGTTAGCACGGCGCAATATCGGAGGATTGAAAACCTATTCTCACGCCGGTCAGGATTTGTTTGCGCTCCTTCTGTTAAAACGGAAGCACTCTGGGACCTATGTAGAAATCGGGGCCCAAGACCCGATCAAGAACAGCAATTCGTTTTTATTGGAAAATGATTATGGTTGGTCAGGTATTTCCTTTGAACTCAGAAATGACTTCTACACTTTTTTTTCCTACCGCCGAGGAAATCCATGTATCCGTGCCGATGCAACGGCCTTGAATTATCTAGAAATTTTTAAAAACGCGAAACTGCCTCAACAGATTGATTTTCTTCAGGTCGATATTGAACCAGCAAG
>JACCDP010077099.1_pt1 | contig 43824 bp, 68 predicted proteins | sample 7445841 | NCBI WGS metagenome assembly JACCDP01 (sample SAMN15323441, study PRJNA562643) | freshwater metagenome | isolation source: river surface water | place: USA:Blue River Watershed | collected 2017-08-17
CCCATTCCTTCTATTGCTTATTTCACCTCAAGCATATTTCTTTATCTACTTTATTCCGTTTACACTATCCATCTGGTCAGCTGCTTACTCGACATTTAACCATGATGAAAATGGTGCGAAGAATATGAGCTTCTGGTTCGGTATTGTGAGTGGAGGTGAACATTGGCATAAATGGCATCATGATCACCCATATGATACCAGCGGTGAGGGTTGGCTGAACACTGTAGCAGATCTTATTGCTAAGAAAAGAACTATTAAATGATTGTTCAAATACGGGTAATAGATTCACTTGATGATATAGATTTTGACGCTCTATTCGCGGCTTCATATGCTCGGATGGAAATGAACTTTTTATGGCACGAAACACTATCTACATTCGAAAGTAGAAAGTCGTTTTATAAATCTCAACTTGAGAAAGCTGTCAATGGTACATGGCCTCTCAAAGGTGAAAATGACATATTGATCATGTTCACTACTACAGTTGATGGGGTATTAGTTGACTTCACAGCCGGTTATCTTCAACCAGATGGCATTATGTCACTGCGCTGGAATCTAGCATCTGATGGTATTAACGGCAATCATAATTGGCGCTTTAGTCCTGAAGCTCGAGATGAGCGTAAGAGATTTGCACAAGAACAAGGCATCGACGGCTTCAAACACTATACTTGGGTTGGGTCTTTGATTTACAGAATGCTTAAGCTTCGCGAAAAAGCGGGGTATGTAACACTTGAAGAGCAGCCTAATATTATTCCTGGCATTAACCCATACCCTAATCATCAGCTTGTAACTGTCATTGTTAGATTTGTATGAAGTTTCTTTTAAATGTGGGCGCGGAGAAGGCAGGTACTACTTGGCTTTATGAATACTTTAGAAGCCACCCTCAATTCTATGATGTAGGTAAAGAGCTAAACGCAATACAACGGGATGATCTAGTACCAGCTTTTGCTAAAGTAGCTGATAGCTTTAGACATAATATAAACAATTACTTTTCATATTTCCAAAGACTAAACCAAGTATCAGGCGACTTTACTCACTACGAAGGGTCAACTGAGAATATCTTTCGCTTGCTTAAGCAAGGCCTTGGTCAATACGACATCGAAATCGTACCGGTTTATATAATGAGAGATCCTATCCAGCGCGCGTGGTCAGCGTGGCATATGCTTGGTGGTGGGTTTAACTTCTCTATGAGTCCAGCTTGTCGGTTTGTAATGCAAAATCATCTCGAGTGCAAGTATAAAGAGACTGTTGAAGCGCTGCGCAATGTATTCGCTGAGCCTCTATTTTTCTTCTATGAGGACTTTTTCAGACAAGAGCACGTTGATCTCATTTGTGACAAGCTTGAGATCGGGAGATATGAGGTCTTAGACCGTGTTATAAATAGAGGGAAGTACGACAGAGACGTACCGCAAGAGTTTATTAACAAGTTCTGCTTGACACCAAAGAATGTTAAAGCTGTTGAGTATGTGAGTGAGGTATTTGATAATGTCCCATGGGCAATCGAAGATTATAAAGAAGTCAACACTAAGTGATAAACTAAAAGACGTATTTCTTACTGCGCCTTACTTTACCACAAAGCCTACTACATTTAATTTAGAAGATTATACAAACTTCTTTAAGTGGGACGAGCCCAAGACACCGATCGAGCATGCCGTAATTGAACTCTTAAATCATGAAGGTTACGATTATAGTAACAAGATTATTGAGTATTGGTTTCAGCACCAGATTAAAAATCAAGAACTGAAGCCTCACTGTGATTATAATCACCTCATACGTAAGGGTTCAGTAGTCCAAGACTCATCGTGGATTCACGCAGTTGATAAAGATAAGGTTATGTCACCCATAACTATTGGTTGCTACCTCAAAGTCGGCAACATGGTCGGAGGTGAGCTTTGTATTTCGGAGCTAGATTGGTTTAACGAACCTGAGCCTATGAGAATTCATCCAGATGAGATCATTAAAGCTCCATACGAGATATACATGCCGCGTGATAATGATATCGTATATTTCGAAGGTAGTAAATATTATCACTGGATCAGTCCAGTTATTGAAGGTGAAAGAAAGAGTATGATGATTAATTTTTGGCCAGAGGATATTGAAGTATGATACAATTGTGGCAATATTGGCATGCGCATCTACAAGATGCAATGATTGATGATATTATTAAAACAGGCGAGCAATACCCTATAGCAAATGCAGGGCTTGGTTTTGATGGTTCTACACAAAACGATCAATACAGATCAAGTGAAATTCGCTGGATTGACGCGCACCATCCACATAATAGATTCTTAACGGATATGCTCTGGTATTTCGCTAAAGAAGCTAATCGCAATGCATTTGGTTTCGATATCGATTACTTACCTGATATTCAGTTTACCAAGTATGAAGCTGAACAAGACGGGAAATATGATTGGCACTGTGATACATTCTGGGCAAATCCAACAACATATGATCGCAAGATCTCAATAGTCATTCAGTTAACTGATCCATCTGAGTATGACGGCGGTGATTTCCAGCTTGATCCTCAGTATACGCAGCTACCTGCTGATCTAATACGTGCTAAGGGCACAGTAATAGTCTTTCCCTCATTCCTAAACCATAGAGTCACACCAGTTACTAGAGGTACCCGTAGATCACTAGTTTCGTGGATTCAAGGGCCTAAGTTTCGATAAATACTAAGAATATAGTTTAACTTAGGATAATAATATGGCAGTCCCAACTTCCCGCGCAGAATTCAAAGCATATTGCCTTCGTAAGCTGGGCGCACCTGTATTAGAGATCAACGTCGACGATGATCAGATTGAAGATCGTATCGATGAGACTCTACGTTACTACTGGGATTATCACTTTGATGGTTCCGACAAGACATATTATAAGCACCAGGTTACCGAACAGAATAAAACAGATGGGTACATTACTTTACCCGAAAACATTATCGGTGCCGTAAGAGTATTCCCTATCGCTGATCCTATTGTACGTTCAGACGATCTCTTCAACATCCGTTACCAGATTGCTCTTAACGATCTCTACACACTCACCTCTGTCTCTATGGTTCCGTATTACATGACCATGGAACATCTAGCTCTTATCTCAGAGCTATTGGTAGGCCAGCAGCCAATTCGTTATACCCGCCATAAAGATCGACTCTATGTTGATATGGATTGGGACAAGATTAAAGCGGGTGAGTATCTACTTGTAGAGGCTTATGAGGTCATCGATCCCGATACTTGGACTGATGTCTGGGCAGATCGTTGGTTACAGAACTACGCATCTGCCAAGATTAAGTATCAGTGGGGATCAAACCTCACTAAGTTCACAGGTATGTCTCTACCAGGTGGTGTACAGTTTAATGGTGAGAAGATTCTAGAAGATGCGCGTCAAGAAATTGAGAAGATGGAACAAGAAATGATTTCGTCTTACTCGCTACCTGTGAGCGATATGATCGGATAAGACATGACATCTTCAAACCTTTATTTCAACAATTTTAACAATTCACTTGAGCAAGATCTCATTGAGAGTTTGATTGTTGAAAGTATTGCTATCTACGGCCATTCAATATTCTATTGCCCGCGCACAATCGTCAAGAAGGACGAGATCTACGGCGAAGACTATCTGAGTGAATACAATACAGCTTACAATACTGACATGTATATTAGAAGCTATGATGCATATGAAGGTGATGGTACTTTTCTTTCTAAATTCAACCTTGAGATTAGAGATCAGATTAGATTCGTTGTAGCTAATAGAACTTTCGCACGGGATGTTGGTAACTATGACACACTAGTTAGACCACGTGAAGGTGATCTAATCTACTCATCTATGATGAAGCGTTTGTTTGTAATTAAGTACGTCGATAACAAGCCTGTATTCTACCAGCTTGGCTCTCTACAAATGTTTGAGTTGACATGTGAAGTGTTCGAATACTCAAACGAAAAGCTAGCAACTGGTGTACCTGATATCGATAAGATCGAGACAGAGTATTCGTTTGCAGGTAGTGGTAATACAATTATTTCGAATACTGCATATGAGAGCGCGTTATCAGATGTTTATGCAACTAACCAAGAGTTTCAGACAGATGGTGCTGCTGTAATCGACTGGACTCATATCGACCCATTCAGTGAAGGGAACGTATAATGTTCGGAACGACATTCGGCCATGGTACGCTACGCAAGTACGTAATTTACTTCGGCACGCTATTTAATAACATCTACCTCAAGCGCTACAGTGCAGCCGGTGCTGTAGTTCAGACTATGAAGGTACCGCTTAACTATGGACCTCGCGAAAAATATCTCGCACGTCTTGACGGTAACCCTGATCTAGACAGACCAATTGCGATTCAGCTTCCGCGCATGTCATTTGAGATGACCAATCTCTACTATGATCCGGCGCGAAAGCTTCAGACATTAAATAGAATCACTGCGCCGAACCCTACAGACCCTAATTCGAATATCTATCAGTATTCACCGGTGCCATATAATATTGAGTTTCAGCTCTCTATTATGGTTAAGAACGCTGAAGATGGTACATTTATTGTTGAGCAGATCCTTCCTTTCTTTACACCAGAATGGACAGCGACGCTAAACATTAACCCCGATATGAATCTTAAGTATGACGTACCTGTAACACTTGAAAGTATTACTAGTGATGATCAGTATGAAGGGGACTTCACACAACGTAGAGCGTTAATTTGGACACTAACCTTCACTATGAAGGGCTGGTTATTTGGTCCAACTAAGACGACCGGTGGTAAGATTATTAAAGAGATCGATCTCAGTCTTACTATCCCACCATACGGTCAAACGCTCGATACTGTCAATACATTAAACTCAGATCCAGCTGTTGAGATCCAAGTAACACCCGGTCAATACGCTAACGGCGATGCTGTATCTTGGTATGGTGACGCAGACGCAAACACAAGACCAACTGTTGTGGCTTCTAACACTATTACCAGTAACAGTGAGTATGGGTTTATAATAGACTTTCAGGAAAACTTCTAATGAGTAAAGCAATAGATGATGCTCTAGGCTTGAATCCACTACCAGTTATAGTAGAAGAAGATACTTCTATTGTACCTGTTGTTAAAGACGAGAGACAAGTTGAAGAGGACGTTGATACAGCACGTGACAATCTACATGATGCAGTATCCGTTGCTCAAGTTGCTGTACAGGATATGCTTAATATCGCGCAGCAATCGCAACACCCTAAAGCATACGAAGCCCTTAATTCTCTAATTAAAACCTATGCTGATATTAGCATGGGCCTCGCTGATTTGCAAGTTAAAAAGCAGCGTCTACAAGGTAAAAAGGGTCCCGAAGAAGCACAGACTGTTAACAACAACTTATTCGTAGGTTCAACTGCAGAGCTGCAGAAGATGCTCGAAGATATGAAGAGTAAAAGCGAATAATGTTTGGTGGTACAGATAAGGGTTATAATGGTAACCCGCTCCTAAAGAAATCAAGAAAGCAAATCGCTTGGTCGCAAGAAATGCTTCAAGAGTGGTTGAAGTGTGCGCAAGACCCTATTTACTTCGCTGAGAAGTACATTAAGATTGTCCACGTTGACCATGGCTTCATTCCTATTCGTCTTTATGATTATCAAAAAGAGATTATTGAGAAGCTAACCAACAACCGTCGCGTTACTGTTGTTACTTCTCGTCAGGCTGGTAAGACTACTACAGCAGCTGCTATCATTCTACACTACATTCTCTTTAATGATCATAAGACTGTTGCGTTGCTTGCTAACAAAGGTGATGCTGCGCGCGAAATCCTACAGCGTATTAAAGACGCATATGAAGCGCTACCTGATTGGTTACAGCAAGGTGTTGAGGAATGGAACAAGGGCTCGATTGCTCTTGAAAATGGATGCAAAGTTCTTGCTGCAGCAACTTCATCATCTGCTATTCGTGGTAAGTCGATTTCATTGCTGTATATCGACGAAGCGGCGTTCGTTGAAGGATGGGACGAGTTCTTCGCATCGGTTTTCCCAACCATTTCATCCGGTGAAACAACCAAGATTCTATTCACGTCTACACCAAATGGTCTGAACCACTTCTATAAGACTTGCATGGGTGCTAAAGAAGGCACTAATGGCTATCAGTACGTTGAAGTTCCTTGGCAGAAGGTTCCAGGTCGCGATGAGAAATGGCGTCAAGAGACATTGGCTGCTATGGACTTCGATCATGAGAAGTTCGCGCAGGAATTCGAGTGCGCATGGCTTGGTTCATCTGGTACGCTTATCTCAGGCGCTGTTCTTAAGACACTCGTTTCACAAACACCTCTTAATAGCAGAGATGGTTTGACTGTTTACGAAGATAGAAAAGATAATCACCAGTATGTTATTACAGTTGACGTATCACGCGGTAAAGGCTTAGACTACTCGGCGTTTCAGGTTATAGACGTAACGCAAATGCCTTATAGACAGGTTTGCACTTATAAGAATAACATGGTAACACCGCTCGATTATTCGGGTACAATATACAGGACTGCGAAAGCATATAACAGCGCTTCCATCCTCGTTGAGATTAACGATGTTGGTGCGCAAGTAGCTGACTCACTACACTACGATTATGAGTACGAAGGCGTCATTTATACTGAAAACGCCGGGGCAAGAGGTAAGCGCATTTCAGGTGGCTTTGCCAAGACGGGTGGAGCAGATCGCGGAATACGTACAACCAAGACTGTTAAGTCAATAGGATGCTCAATGCTCAAACTATTGATTGAACAAAGACAGCTTATTATTAATGATCATAATACTATTCATGAGCTTTCTAGATTCTCTAGAAAAGGTACATCATATGAAGCCGAACCTGGTGCAAATGATGACTTAGTCATGGGTCTAGTATTATTTGCTTGGATGTCAGATCAACAGTATTTCAAGGATCTGACTGATATTAACACATTAATGAAGCTTAGAGACAAGACTGAAGAAGAACTAGAGAACGATTTATTACCATTTGGCTTTATTGAAACTGGTCATCCCGAAGATGATATCATTGATTTGACAGTCACACCCTCTAGGGAGTTTCAATTCTTCTAATCTCGGATTTTATAAATACAATGTATAGCACACAATTAAACCCCTTCTAAAGGAGAGCTAAATGGCCGTTCAGAATTTTGGTTCAGGTGGTGGTGGATTCCAAATCAGCCCTGGCATTAACGTCTCAGAAATTGACCTAACTACGGTTGTTCCACCAACCGCAACTACAGTCGGCGCAGTTGCCGGTGTTTTTCGTTGGGGTCCAGTTGGCGTACGCCAGCTCGTAACATCTGAGAATGATCTTGTCAAGCAGTTTGGTCGCCCAACTACTATCAACCCAGAGACATTTTTCACTGCAGCAAACTTCCTCAGCTACTCGAATGCACTATATGTTTCACGTGCTGCAAACACTTCGGTTGTTTTCTCAGCTATTGCAAACTCAACAGCATTCGCTGCTAACGCTGCGCACACTATTGCTAACCAGGACGATTACGACGCTAAAGTCGGCTCATTCAACGGTGATGTAGAGTACATCGCACGTTGCCCTGGTGACCTAGGCAACTCACTAAAGATTTCTGTCTGCGATTCCGCAAACGCATTCGCAAAGACATTTGATCTACGTAGCGCAAACGTAACAGGTACTACAAACACCTCGTTCAACAATGCTAATACAAAGATCGCTCTTTCGGTTGGATCTAACACAGCAACAATCACTATTGCGAACTCAGTACCACTAACAGGTGATACTCCAGTTCCTTTCGCTAATAACGTTGCAGGTCTATTCACCGTTGGCGACTATATCGAAGTAGGTAACTCTTCGATCGGTAAGCAAGCGCTTAAGATCACAGCTGTTGGTTCTGTACTAGTTGCTAACGCAGCTGGCACAAACACCGGTTATGCTTCGTTCACCCTAACCCTTGATCAGCCACTTAAGCTTTCAACTGATATTGATGCTAACACAGTTATTCGTAACTGGGAATACTTCAACCAGGTTGACAGAGCTCCTGGTCAGTCAGTATACATGACAAACGCTGGTAACACTGCTGCAAGCGATGAGCTTCACGTTGTTATTGTTGACGAAGACGGTGGTTTCACTGGTAACCCAGGCGCTGTTCTAGAAGTCTACAAGGGTCTATCCCGCGCTACAGACGCTAAGAACGCTGACGGTTCAACCAACTACTACAAGAATGTTCTTAATGAGCAGTCACAGTATGTATGGTGGGCTTCAGATCGCTCGAACGCTGTTTCGAACACTGCAGTCAACGTTGTTTCTTCTACAAACGAGAAGCCACTTACACTATCCTTCCAGGGTGGTGTTGATAACGATGAAGCATCTGTTCCACTTGCTGATCTTGCAAGAGCATACGACCTTTATGCATCAGCTGAAGAAGTCGATATTGCGCTTGTTCTAACAGGTACAGCTCGCGGTGGTACACATGGCGAACAGCTTCCAAACTACCTAATCGACAACATCGCTGAAGTTCGTAAGGACTGCGTCGTATTCGTCTCACCACAAAAAGCAGACGTTGTTAATCAAGTCGGTGTTGCAGCTGATAACGTTGTACAGTTCCGTAATGCGGTTCGTTCATCTTCGTTCGCTGTAATGGATTCAGGCTACAAGTATCAGTACGATAAGTACAATGACATTTACCGTTATGTACCGCTAAACGGTGACATTGCAGGTCTATGCGTTGTTACTGACAATGTTCGTGACCCATGGTATTCACCAGCTGGTTACAACCGCGGTCAGATTCGTAACGTTGTTAAGCTTCCATTCAACCCTTCGAAGGCAGAAAGAGATCTTCTCTACAAGAATGGTGTTAACCCAGTAATTACCCAGCAGGGTCAGGGCACACTTCTATTCGGTGATAAGACACTTCTCGCTAAGCCATCAGCGTTCGATCGTATCAACGTACGTCGCCTATTCATCGTGCTTGAGAAGGCAATTTCGAATGCGGCTAAGTCGATGCTATTCGAATTCAACGACGAATTTACACGCACTCAGTTCCGTAACCTCGTAGAGCCTTTCCTCCGCGACGTTCAGGGCCGCCGTGGTATCTTCGATTACAAGGTTATCTGCGATGAAACAAACAACACCGCTGAAGTAATCGATTCAAACCGCTTCGTCGGCGACATCTACGTCAAGCCAGCTCGTTCGATCAACTACATCCAGCTCAACTTCGTTGCAGTAAGAAGTGGTATCGAATTCTCCGAGATCGTAGGCTAAGGTATAAATAGATTAGATAAGGAGAACCAGAGAAATGGCTTTTAATATCAATGAAATTAGAGCAGGTCTTGCACTTGGTGGCGCTCGTCCAACTCTATTCAGAGTCGAGCTTACCAATCCTGTCAATAACGCGGGCGACACAATCGCCCCGTTTTTGATCCAAGCAACATCGCTTCCAAACTCAACAATCAATGCGATTGAAGTTCCATACTTCGGTCGTAAGATTAAGATTGCTGGCGACAGAACATTTGATACATGGTCTGTTACAGTAATGAATGACGAAGACTTCAAGGTTCGTCATCCACTTGAGCTTTGGCACAACCAAATCAACTCACTTGAATCCAACCTTAACTTGAACCCAACATCGTCACCTCTTCTTTATAAGTCGACAGCGCTTGTTACTCAGTATGGTAAGTCAGGTGAAACACTTCGCCGCTATAAGTTTAACGGCATCTTCCCAACAGAGATTTCGACAATTGATCTAGATTGGAACGCAACTGATCAGATTGAAACATTCTCTGTAACATTCGCATATGACTGGTATGAGGTTGACGCTGGTAATACTGGCCTAGTACAGTAATTGAAAGTTAATATATAATGGCTGAATTATTCGGTTTTGAAATTAAGAGAAAACAACCGGAACCCGTCTCCTTTGCCCCAAAGCAAACGGATGACGGGGCCGTTGTTGTAGCCGAAGGTGGTGTTTACGGTACTTACGTAGATCTAGATGGATCAATACGTACAGAAGCTGAACTAGTTTCTAAGTATCGCGAAATGGCTGAGCATCCAGAAGTGGATATGGCCGTTGATGATATCGTTAACGAAGTTATCACACAAGAACCTGAAACAAAAGTTGTCGAGCTCGTACTCGACGATTTAAAGCAATCAGATCGTATTAAGAAGCTGCTTGTCAACGAGTTTGACGATGTGCTTAAGCTTCTAGAGTTTAATGAACTCTCTTATGATATCTTTCGTCGTTGGTACGTAGATGGTAGACTTTACTATCACGCTATTCTCGATGAGAATGATCCTAAGAAGGGTATTGTTGAACTACGCTATATTGATCCACGTAAGATTCGTAAGGTAAGAGAAGTAAAGAGAAAGAAAGTAGCGTCAAACGTCCCTGTTTCTCAAACTGCCGGTGAATACTATATCTACAACGATAAAGGATTTGCAAAGACAGCTGGTAACTCTTCTATACCTACTAATTCCGTTGGCGGTCTAAAGATTGCTAAGGACTCAATCATTCATTGTACATCTGGCTTAACATCGCAATCGGGCGATCTAGTTAAGTCATATCTACACAAGGCTATTAAGCCACTCAACCAGCTGAGATCTATGGAAGACTCGCTGGTTATTTACAGAATTTCACGTGCGCCTGAACGCCGCATTTTCTATATTGACGTTGGTAACCTTCCTAAGATGAAGGCTGAACAATACCTACGTGATATCATGACAAAGTTCAAGAACAAACTGGTATACGACTCAGCCACAGGTGAGATTCGTGACGACCGTAAGTTCATGACTATGCTTGAAGACTTCTGGCTACCTCGCCGTGAAGGTGGTAAGGGTACAGAAATTACAACTCTTCCAGGCGGTCAGAATCTTGGCCAGATGGATGACGTTATCTACTTCCAGCGCAGACTATTTAAGTCGCTTAACGTTCCAATTGGACGTTTAGATCCTGAAGTACAGTTTAACTTTGGTCGTGCTACAGAAATTACACGTGATGAAGTTAAGTTTGCTAAGTTTGTAAATAGACTTCGTAATAAGTTTTCAACTCTATTCATGAAGATTCTAGAGCGTCAGCTTATTCTTAAGGGTATTATTACACCTGAAGATTGGGACGAATTTAAGGATGCAATTCGCTTTAAGTTCTCACAAGACAATTATTACGCTGAGCTAAAAGAAACTGAAATACTTCGCGATCGTATCGCAATGCTACGCGATATTGATGACTTCGCAGGTAAGTATTACTCACATGAATGGATTCGCCGTCATGTTCTTCGTCAGTCAGATGAAGAGATTGAGGAAATCGACGAACAGATCTCTGATGAGCAAGATAACCCGCAGTATAACCCGCCTATGGATGGTCAGGGTGAAAATGCAGGTGGTCCGTCTTCTCCAGCTGATACAAGTTCAGAGTCGATGGAAATGACAGGCGAAAATTAATTTTATAAATATTACAGAATTGACTAAAGGAAAATTTTATGTCAGATGTTAATGATTTACTTGGTTTTGCAATCGATAAGAATCCTATTGATTTTGCTGATACATTCAACACACTTCTTCAACAGAAGCAGGATGCAGCTCTCGAAGCTCGTCGTATTGAACTAGCACAGTCAATGTATGTACCAGCAGAAGATGCTGATGAGGATCCAGACGATGTTGGTGAGGATGAGTTTGACTATACCGAAGATGACTTCGAAGATATGGACGACTCTGACTTAGACGAAATAGATCTAGAAGATTTAGATTTAGACGATATCGATTTAGACCTAGAGGGCATCACAGATGAAGACGATTAAGGAACTTTTCGAGGTTTACAAACCAAAGTCACCTGATGAGCAGAAATTTGTCGATAAGCATGTTACAATCAAGCATAAGGATCGTAACGGCAACGATGATGACGTGTTCAAAGCAACCAACGTAAAGGCCATCAAGCGCAAAGAAGAGCGCCATGGTTATGATTCAGGTGAAGACGAAAAGGTCTACGAAGAGACAGAAGAGCTTGGCGATGAAATCGTTTTCGAACTCGACGAAGAAGTTGAGTCTCTAGAAGAAGGCACAGTCGGTTACAAGCACTATACTATCACATCACACCCTAAGATGCAGGGTGCTGGTGAAGGTGGCGATATCAAGCACGTATTCGGCCATCCAAAGAAGATGGGCAAGCTTGGTATCGAGCATGATGACTCAACTGACTATGGCACAACACGTCGCGTTACTGTCAAGAATAATCAGACAGGTGAGACAACACATCACCACGTCTATCAGTCAGAGCGTTCGAACTCAAAGGGTAAGCCAACTCTTTCTATCCGCACTGTTGGTAAGCCAGGTGCACAGCAATCTAGCCATGCTAATGTAATTGCTCACTACCTATCTGGCAAGACAAAGATTAAGGAAGATACAGATCTAGCGTTCTTCGAAGAGCTACTAGAAATGAATCTCGACGAAGATACATTCACAGACGCTTCACTTGCTCAGCTTCGTGTTATGAAGCATAAGCAGGAAATGAAGAAGATCGAATCATCTTCTAAGCTGCATCCTCTTATGAAGGTTCGCAAGCTTTCAGACGCTAAGAAGAAGCTCGCAGATCTTGAAGCTGCACGCGACCATTATGCTGCAAAGCACGAAAAGGCCATGTCACGTAAGAAGAAAGTTAATGAGGAAGTTAATCTTGAAGATCTACTCGATGAAGCTCTAGATCTTCTCACCTCGATTGACGAAAAGACACTTACCCCAGCTGAGATGAAGAAGCGCGAAGAAGTCGTAAAGGCTATTAAGCGTGAAAATCCAAAGATGGATAAGTCTATGGCATATGCTGTTGCTACCAAGACAGCTAAGCGCGTTGCCGAGGAAGCAGAAGAGCTGGATGAACTTTCAAAGAGCACGCTTAAGTCCTACGTTAAGAAGTCTGTTTCAGATCTTCCGAAGCGCGGAATTGCAGCTCAGAGCAAGTTCGATAAGGGTGAAAGCGACGCAGCACTTAAACAGCTTCACAAGATTATCAAGAGACAGATCGGTGTTGATAAAGCTGTCGATAAGATGACTAAGGAAGAAGTAGAAGAGCTGGAGGAACTATCGTTCAAGAAACTCGCTGATTATTCTGCAAAGTCAGCAGATAGCGTTTCAGGTGCTCCTGTACGTAAGCAAGACAACAGAATCAAGGGTCAGTCGCTAGCTGATAAGAAGATCCGTAAGATGGACGGTTATAGCAGCACTGCAAAGGTAGCTGCAACTAACGAAGAAGTCGAAGAGATTGAAGAGCTCTCAAAGGCAACACTTGGTTCATATGCAAAGAAAGCATCAAATCAAGTCCTTGGAAAAGGTATTGCCGGCGGAATGTCACTAGCTAGAAACAACGCTGAAGGTGAAGCAGAAGGTCATAAGCTTGTTAACAAAGCAGTAAAGCGTATGACTGGTGTACAGAAAGCAGTTGGCAAACTGACTAAAGAAGACATTATCAGTCGCGCTATCGAAAACTATATGCCAGAAGACTACACACCACCTTCACTAGATGAGCAGTTCATTGCAAAGATTGAACATCTCTCAGAAGCGCATGCTGTAACTCTTCTAAGCCTATTCGATAGTCTAAATGAAGATAATAAGATTACAATGATCAGTACTGTTGATACAGATGAAGGTATCAAGAGCCTACTAGACTTCGCAATTCAGAATAGAGGTGAATAATGGCACTTACAATTATTTCTAACAAACCAAGAACATCTGCTGTTATTCACGTTACTGCTGCAAATGCAACCCTAGTAATCGCTGGTAACAATACTGTATCTAATATTGCATCGCCAGGTGAAACACTAACAGGCGCTTACATTACACAAGCTGCTTGGGGTTGTGATCCAAACGGTTATATCGTAATTAAGCGCGATACAACACCTGTTGCATTCTACGATTCAACTGGTCAGCATGAGTACGCCGGCGCTGGTATGCCTATTACAACTGGTCAGACATCAGCAAACCTAACTGTTGAGTTTATTGGATCAGCTAACTGCTTCATTATCTTTGAAGTGCAGAAAGTTGGACCAGGTCTAACAGCCAACTCAGAATATTTTCAGGTATAAGAGGGAATGATGAAACTTATTACAGAAACATTTGACGAACTACAATACGTCACAGAAGCTAAGGAAGACGGTTCGAAGAATCTGTATATCGAGGGCATCTTCCTTCAGTCCGCAATTAAGAATCGTAACGGTCGTATGTATCCGGAATCCGTAATGGATAGAGAAGTCGAGCGTTATATGAAAGAAGCTGTTGAGACTAAAACAGCTATGGGTGAACTAGGACATCCAAATGGTCCTCAGATTAACCTCGATCGTGTTTCTCACCGTATTGTCTCTCTTCGTAAAGAAGGTACAGATTATATTGGTAAGGCTATGATCACAAATACCCCAATGGGTAATATTGCACGTGGTCTAATGGAGTCAGGTGCCCGTCTAGGTGTTTCATCTAGAGGTATGGGTTCACTCAAACTCAACAAAGAAGGTGTGAATGAAGTTCAAGATGACTTCCGCCTTGCAACAGCAGCTGATATCGTTGCTGATCCATCCGCTCCTAATGCGTGGGTAGATGGCATTATGGAATCGGTAGACTGGGTCTACGATGAACGTCTAGGTTGGAAAGCAATTCAAATTGCTGAGCAAGCTAAGAGAGAAATTGAAACTGCTGTTTCCTCTCGTGAACTTGAAGAGAGAAAACTAAAGATTTTTGAGAACTATCTACAAAGATTGTCAAGAATTTAATTTTAATAAATATAATAAAAGTATTACCTCAAAGGAGTATAAAATGGCAGAGAAGGAAACACCTGAGTTTGTCGACAACGATGAGCTTCAAATCGATGAAGCTTCGGCTGCTGACACACTCAAGCCAGGCGCAGGCTCTGGTGGCACTGAGTCAAAGGCACAGACACTAGCTACTTTCACATCACTACTTTCCCAGCTTGGCAAGGAAGATCTTTCAAAGCTCTTCAATGATGTCCAGGCACAGTTTGGTCCTAATAAGGCTCCAGGCGCAGAAGACAAGTCTGCTTCAAACAAGGCATCTGTAAACGCTAAGGCTTCCGCTGCTGTTGGTAGCGGTGGCGCAGCAGCTGCTGATGCGATGCCAAAGCTTTCTGTTAAGGAAGATATGGACGAAATGTTTGCTGCTGATGAGACACTTTCTGAAGAGTTCCGCGAGAGAGCAGAAGTTGTTTTCGAAGCAGCTCTTAATACACGTATGACTCTTGAAACAGCGCGTCTTGAAGAAGAGTTTGCTGCTAAGGAAGCTGAACTAGAAGAAGCATTCGAAGTTGCTCTTGAAGAAGAAGCTGCAAAGATCTTTGAAGATGTTTCAGCAAAGCTCGACCAGTACCTCGACTATGTCGTTGAGCAGTGGATGGAAGAGAATCAAGCTGCAATCGATAACAAGCTACGTCTTGATATCGCTGAGAACTTCATGCAGGGTCTACATAACCTATTTGCTGAGCACTACATCACAGTTCCTGACGAGAAGATTGATCTCGTTGCTGAGATGAAGGCTGAAGTTGAAGAGCTTAGAGCAAAGCTCAACGAAGCCGTTGATCAAAAGCTTGAGCTACAGGCTGTAATCGACGAAGCAACCAAGGAAGCTACACTTGAGGAAGTTTCTGAAGGTCTAGCTGAAACACAGGTTGAAAAGCTACGCACTCTTGCAGAAGGCATCGACTTCGCTGATGCTGACACATATCGCAAGAAGCTCGAAATCGTCAAGGAAAACTATTTCACAGCTAAGAAGCCTGCAACAACCACAGGTTTCATCACCGAAGAGATTGATGGTACAGAAGACGATGCTCGCGAAGCAGTTCTTCCACCAAGCATGCAGATGTATGCTAAGGCAATCTCAAAGTCTGTAAAGTAAAATTTTTATAAATAAAATAGCTTGAGAAAAAAGCTTTTTATCAAGGGAGAAGAAAATAAATGTCTTATCTAGCTGAAGAAATTCAAACCAAGTGGAAGCCAATCCTGGAGCATCAGGACCTTCCAGAAATCAAGGACGCCCACAAGCGTGCAGTTACAGCTCAGGTTCTAGAGAACACTGAGAAGGCAATTGCTGAAGCTCGTGCAGCTGGCATGAATGCTGGCTTCATGACTGAAGCTGCGCCAACAAACGCAACTGGTTCCGCTGTCGATAACTTCGACCCAGTCCTCATCTCACTCGTTCGTCGTGCGATGCCAAACCTCGTTGCTTACGATATCTGCGGCGTTCAGCCAATGACTGGTCCAACCGGACTTATCTTCGCAATGCGTGCACGTTACGACACACAAGCTGGTACCGAAACCTTCTACAACGAAGTTGACACCGGTCACTCAGCACGTGGTGGTGCTAACGCATCTGCTACAGCTGCTGGTTACACAGGCGCTAACACTGTTGGTGGTCAGGCTGAAAACATCGGTACCTATCCTGGTACATCCAATAACGTTGGTGGTAACACCTACAACTTCGCAGGCGGTCTAAACCTCGCAACTGCAGAAGGTCTAGGTTCTAACACCACAGCAATCTTCCCAGAGATGGCATTCTCCATCGAGAAGGTTACTGTATCTGCTAAGAGCCGCGCGCTTAAGGCTGAATACTCACTAGAACTAGCACAGGATCTAAAGGCAATTCACGGCCTTGACGCTGAGACAGAACTCAGCAATATCCTTTCTGCTGAGATTCTAGCTGAAATCAACCGTGAAGTTATCCGTACTGTCGTAGCAACCGCTAAGGTTGGTGCACAGGAAGGTACAACCACAGCTGGTGTATTCGATCTTGACACAGACTCAAACGGCCGTTGGTCAGTTGAGAAGTTCAAGGGCCTTATGTTCCAGGTCGAGCGTGAAGCTAACGCGATCGCAAAGGCAACCAGACGTGGTAAGGGTAACATCATCATCTGCTCGTCAGACGTTGCTTCTGCTCTTCAGATGGCTGGTGTACTTGACTACGCTCCTGCTCTTAACTCCAACAACCTAAACGTTGACGATACCGGCAACACCTTCGCAGGTGTTCTAAACGGTCGCCTACGCGTTTACATCGACCCATATGCTGGTGCAAACTACATGGTAGTAGGCTACAAGGGTTCAAGCGCATTTGACGCTGGTCTCTTCTACTGCCCATACGTTCCACTACAGATGGTTCGTGCGGTCAATCCTGACACCTTCCAGCCAAAGATTGGCTTCAAGACCCGCTACGGCATGGTTGCGAACCCATTCGCTGAAGGTACAACTGAAGGTCTTGGTGCCCTCACACAGGATTCGAACGTTTACTATCGTCGTATCATCGTTAACAACCTCATGTAATAATGAGAGTTGGGCTAACCAACCGATAAATTGGAGAGGGTCGAGAAATCGACCCTCTCTTTTTGTGTAGATAAATATGTATGGTGTCTGTAGATGTTTATATACTATATCGTCGCCACATAGTTGATTATATACCAATGAGATAAAAGGTCAAGCGAAAAATGAACGCTCAGCAAAATAGTTTAGCACTCCTTAATTATAGGTTTAAACTGTCTAGAACGCCAGAGGTAGAGTACCGTGCGCAGACTGTTACTGTGCCTGGTTTAACGCTTGGATCAGCAGATATTCCGACGCAGTTCGGCCTTCGTGTACCTTTCTCAGGGAATCTTTCGTACGAAGATCTCACGCTAACATTCCTCGTAGGGGAAGAACTTGCTGACTATCTCGAAATTTACAACTGGATGATTTCACTCGGACATCCTGACAATCTAAACAACTATCCAAAAGAGCAGAAAGATACTGTATCAGATCTTACAGTGTTCATCTTGAACTCAGCGATGCGTCCTATCATTAACGTTCGCTACATCGATGCGTTTCCAGTAGGACTTTCATCACTCGACTTCGACTCAACCCTTTCTGAAGTACAATATGCACAAGCGACTGTAACCTTCCGCTATAACAGATATTATATTGAGACACTTTAACAGTTGATTTTGTTGTAATTTGTTACTATATTATCTAATAAGTTATACACTGTGAAGGTACAATATGAAGCTCGATGCAATTTTTGATCTGTGGGATGTAGATAGCCGTGTTGATAGGCAGCGTCTTGATGAAGAAGCTCTCAACATTTCTATTTTGCATGCCAAGTATCATAGAATCTATACCAACGAACGACTGCTGCTACGTAAGTACGAAGCTGAACTAAAAACTCTTAAGCTTGAGAAGTTCGAGTTCTATACGCAAGGTCCTACCAGAGAGACGGTCGATAAGGGATGGCAGCTGCCTCCTATCGGTAAGGTATTAAAGGCTGACGCATCAACATACGTAGATGCTGATAAAGATATCGTCGAACTTTCACTTAAGATCGGCATTCAACATGAGAAGATTGGTCTTCTCGAATCAATCATAAAGACTTTACAAAATAGAGGCTACAACATAAGGGCCGCTATTGACTATATCAAATTCACAAGTGGTGGCTAATGGCTGATGTACATTTAGAATATATTAACGCAGTACACTTGCGCGTCAGAACCGAACCAGGTATTCTGATGGAACTGTCGGACAACTTTACATTCTTCAAAGAGAATTATAAGTTTGATCCGAAGTATAAAGCGCGTATGTGGGATGGTAAGATTCGCTTAGTCAATAGGCTTACCGCAGCTTGTTATGCAGGTCTCGCGCTTCGTATTAAGAAGTTCTGTGACTCTAGAGGTTATACACTATCATGGGATAGTGAGTTTGACTACGACAACGTTTCGCGAAACGAAGTATTAGAGCATCTTAATTCACTAAATCTACCTGATTGGTTAGAGATTAGAGACTATCAGGTTGACGCTATTACTAAGTGCTTACGTTCACGTAGACGTACACTACTATCGCCAACATCATCCGGTAAGTCCTTTATGATCTATGCCATTCTACAATGGTATAAGAAGAAGACACTTATCATCGTACCAACAATTGGCCTTGTACGCCAAATGCAATCAGACTTTGAGTCATACGGCTTCAAGGGCGTGATTGATACATCTATGGGAGGTTTACTAAAAGACAATGATATCCCAGCTGATATTGTTATCACTACCTGGCAGTCGCTCGACAATGGTAAGAAGAAAATGCCGAAAGAGTGGTTCAACCAGTTCTCTGTTGTATTCGGTGACGAAGCTCACGGCGCGAAAGCAGCGACGCTCATCAAAATCTTCACTAACATGGAGAACACGCCATACAGATTCGGCACAACAGGTACCCTTCCAAACAACGCACTAGCGCAACATACCATTGAAGGTCTCTTTGGCGCTCAATATCAGACAACCACTACGCGTGAGCTAATCGACGAAGGTCACGCTGCTGATATTAAGATTAAGTGTATCATTCTGCGCTACTCAGATGATACTCGTAAGGAGTTTAATAGACCTGTTCCGGATAAGAAGACTGGTAAGAAGCGTAGAAAGAATTATCAGGAAGAGATCGAGTTCATCGTGGACTACGAAAAGCGTACTGACTTCATTAAGAACCTGGCGCTTTCACTAGAAGGTAACAAGCTCGTATTCTTCCGTCTAACTGATCACGGCGAGAAGATCTATAACTCACTAGCTGATAATACAAATGCTTTCTATATTGATGGCTCTGTTAACGGTGAAAAGCGTGAAGAGATTCGAAAGGCTATTGAGGATGAAGAGAATGCTATTCTTGTAGCGTCGCTCGGCACAACCTCAACAGGTGTATCGATCAATAAGCTGCATCATATGATTGCTGCCTCACCGTCGAAATCTAAGATCAAAGTACTACAGTCAATTGGCCGTATGCTACGTCAGCATAAGGAAAAGACGCATGCGGTGTTATATGACATCGTTGACGACCTCTCTTATGGTAAGCAGAAGAACTATACATTACAGCACTTCGAAGAGCGCTCGAAGATCTATGATAGTGAAAACTTCGATTATAAAATTTACACAGTAGGTATTAAATGAACACATCTATCGTAATTTTAACGAGCGGCGATGAATTGATAGGAGACATGGCAGTCTTCGAAGATTATGTCGAAGTCTACAGTCCAATGTATATTATCGATGGTGAAGTTGGAATGAAACTCCGAGACGCTTTAATATTAAGCGACCAGGATAAGTTGATTTTTAAGATGAAAGATGTTATAACATTTTATAAGCCTGTAGATATTCTTGTTGATTATTACAAGAAAGCCGTCGAGTATTCAAATATGTACACACGGCAAGCAACACATAAACAAATAAAATATGCTATTGAAGATCTGGACGAGATGGTGCAAGAAGAGAAGGCTACTCTTAAATCACTATTAAACATAATGTCACCCGGGTCTAATAAGATACATTAAGGGAAAAAAATAATTATGGCTAATCACTACGTCGATAACAAGCGTCTTTATACAGAGATGATTAAGTATATCAACGCGTATAATGAGGCTAAAGAGCAGGGTAGAGAGCCACCACGCGCTAACGACTATATTGGTCAGTGCATTTGGCTAATTGCAAATAGACTATCAACCAATCGTAACTTTATCGGGTACACATACCGCGATGAGATGATTGGCGATGCAATTGAAAATTGCCTTAGATATCTTCACAACTTTAACCCTGATAAGTCTAACAACCCGTTCGCGTACTTCACACAGATTATGTATTATGCGTTTCTAAGACGTATTGAAAAAGAGAAGAAGCAGTCTTATATTAAGTATAAGTCGATGGAAAACTCCATCGCTATGAATACTCTCGTAGAAATGTCGCCTGATGATGCATCACATTTCCACGCGGTAGTAGTTACTATGGACTACGATAAGCTAGCTAACCTCTCTGAAAAGTATGAAACAAAGCAGAACGCGAAGAAAGCCAGCAAGAAGACTGGTGTAGAAAAATTTATTGGAGATGACGATGAGCAGATTTAATTCTGTCCCCGTTATTGTTCAGCAGATGGTCGAATCCCTTCAGAATAAAAAGACCCCTGAACATGTACGTTTTAATCAAGCACAGGTAATTGAAACGATCAAAGAATACTGTGATAAAGCTCTTAACGAATGGAACAAAGAGCAGAATAAAAAGGCTATAGTAAAGCGTCGTTAAGGATTGTATTATGAAATTATGCTTACTCGGAGATACACATTTCGGAGCTCGTAACGATAATCTAGCATTCCATGATTATTTCGAAAAGTTCTATACAGATGTGTTCTTTCCGTATCTTGAAAAGAACAATATTAAAACGGTAGTGCAATTCGGCGATCTTTTTGATCGCCGAAAGTATGTTAACTTCGTAACACTATCCAAGTCTCGTGAGTACTTCTTCGATAAGCTTCGTGAACATGGTATTACGATGCACGTGTTTGTGGGTAACCATGATACGTTCTATAAGAACACGAACGATGTTAACTCACCCGACCTGCTACTAAACGACTATGATAACATTCATGTCTATAGCGATCCGACTGATATCATCTTAGACGGTACTCCTATCGCTCTACTACCATGGGTGTGCTCAGGTAATTACCATACCAGTTTACAATATATCGAGAATACAAATGCGCAAATCCTATTCGGTCATCTCGAGCTCGCTGGCTTTGAAATGCATCGCGGTACTTTCAATGACCATGGCATGGATACTAAGCTATTTGATAAGTTTGATCTAGTCTGCTCTGGTCATTACCATCATAAGTCGTCGCGCGGTAATATCAACTATCTCGGTACACCATATGAGATGACTTGGTCTGATTTCCAAGACCCACGTGGCTTCCATATTATGGATACTAATACGCGTGAGCTTGAGTTTATTCAGAATCCATATCGCATGTTCAATAAGATCCACTACGATGATACAGATAAGACCATGGATGATGTACTTGACATTAATCTCGAGATCTATCGTAATACCTTCGTCAAGGTAGTTGTACATAACAAGACTAATCCATATTGGTTCGATATGTTTGTAACTAAACTTGAGAAGAACGGCGTTGTCGATATGCAGGTCGTAGAAGATCATCTCAATCTTAACCTAGAAGATGACTCTGATATTATTGATGAGGCAGAAGATACGCTTACTATCTTACGTAAGGTCGTGGATGGTATCGATACGAATGTATCGAAGAAAGAGCTGGATAATTTCCTCACTTCGCTCTATACTGAAGCGTTACATGTGGAGTAAGTATGCAATTCGATGAATGGTTTAATGAGATTGAAGTATTCTCACTCCGCGGTGAACGTTTCTTTAACGATCTAGATCACCATGTACCTGATTCACAGGGATCAAGTAAGCGTATGGTTGAGTGGCTTAGAGCTGCATACAACGCAGGTTATGAGCAAGGTAAAGCTGAATGATTGTATTTAAAAAGCTAAGATATCAAAATATTCTATCAACGGGTAATCAGTTCACTGAAATCGATCTTAATAGGTCAAACTCAACACTGATTGTCGGTGAGAATGGCGCAGGTAAGTCTACTTTTATCGAAGCACTGACGTTTGCTCTCTATGGCAAGCCGTTTCGTAATATCAACAAGCCACAGCTAATGAATGCTATTACTGGTAAGGGATTGCTAGTCGAACTAGAGTTCTCTATCGGTAAGAAGGACTATATGGTTCGTCGCGGCATGAAGCCAAACATCTTTGAGATCTGGCTTGCAGGTGAGATGATGAATCAGAACGCAGGTGCGCGCGATTATCAGGAGTTCCTTGAGAAGAATATTCTGAAGCTGAACTTCAAGTCGTTCAGTCAGATTGTTGTTCTCGGTTCGGCTAACTACGTTCCGTTCATGCAGCTACCAGCAATGCAGCGACGTGCTGTTGTCGAAGATCTACTTGACATTCAGATCTTCTCTATTATGAACTCCCTGCTTAAAGACAAGCAGGCGCAGAATAAGTCCGACATTACGGATGTAGAGTACCAGATCGATCTCTGTGAGCAGAAGATTGAACTACATTCAAAGCATATTAGCACGCTTAAGGCTAACAACGATGATCTCATTCAGCAGAAGCAGCAAAAGATTGATGAGCATGGTATTGCTATTCAAGAACTAGAAGCTGACTGCTGTGTGTTAAATGTTAGTGTAGCTGACCTAATGGCTCAGATTAATGACCATGAAAAGGTATCTACGCGTAAGTCTAAGCTCGTTCAGATGGAAGCAACGCTAGAAGATCGCATTCGTAAACTGAATAGAGAGATTCAATTCTTCCATGATCATGATAACTGCCCGACATGTAAGCAGGGCATTGATCATGATTTCAAGACTGATACCATTCAGAAGCGTGAGACAAAGACGCAAGAAGTGTCGGAAGCTCTATCTAAGCTTGAGGGTGAGATTCACTCAGCTAATGCTCGTCTAGAAGAGATTGCTTCTCTTAATAAGCAGATCACAGCTCTTAACAGTAAGATTACTGACAACAATCAGCAGATTGGTTTCTATCAGCGTTACATTCGCGACCTAAATAAAGAGATCGAAGGGTTACGCGAGCAAGCGAATAAAATTGAAACTGAATCAGAAGATACTTCGAAGTTCATCGAAGAGCTCAACAACCATAAGAAACAAAAAGAAACCCTATCACGTCAGAAGTCAGTGCTGGATGTAGCTTCACACTTGCTTAAGGATACTGGTATTAAGACCAAGATCATTAGGCAGTATGTTCCTATTATGAACAAGCTCATCAACAAGTATCTAGCATCGATGGACTTCTTCGTGAACTTTGAGCTGGATGAACAATTTAATGAAACTATCAAGTCGCGTTTCAGAGACGATTTCTCGTATGCCTCTTTCTCCGAAGGAGAAAAAATGCGTATTGATCTTAGCCTTATGTTTACCTGGAGGGCTATTGCTAAGCTCCGCAATAGTGCTAGCACTAATCTCCTCATCATGGATGAAGTCTTCGACTCGTCGCTTGACTCAGCGGGTACAGAAGAGTTCCTAAAGATTCTCGAATCGCTTACGCAAGACTCGAACGTCTTTATTATCTCACATAAGGGCGACCAGCTCTACGATAAGTTCCACTCCGTAATCAAGTTTGAGAAGCACGCTAACTTTAGTAGGATTGCAGCGTGACAGCAGAGCAAGTAATAGAATATATCGATGCTATTGGTGCCGCTTATATGCGTCTTATTGAGCAGTGTGATAATCTCGAAGAGCTAGAGAAGATTCGTGTTTCTGCTGTCGGTAAGAATGGCTTCTTCACAACATTGCAACGCGAGCTTGGTAAGATGATTAAGGAAGATAGAGCATGAACCACCCCACCGCTGAACTGATATTTAAGTATAGGCATACGATTGAACGTTTGTGTAAGCTCAAGATTCGCTACTTTGCTATCAATGATGAATGGTACGAGATTATAGGATGACAAGTGTTGAGTTTGTAGAGTATATTGATAAGTTTCTCAAACATCCTATCTTTGTAGAGCAGGAAGCTATGATTGTTGCTGCTTACCACGAAGGTAAGATTAATAAGCAAACGGCTGGCGAACTAATGATCAAAGTAGCACAACATAATACTAATAAAATAAAAGAATTATTCAGCATGGATATGGATGAATTAATTAAAACTTATGTGAAGGATTGATAATGTCTAGAAGATATAACCATTGGTTTTGGAATAGTAAGTTTATGGTCTGGTTTTCCCAGCAAGTATCGTACTTTAGCACATGGCTGTGGAATAAGATGTACTCAGGTACTCATAGATGAGAGTAATCAACTTATGGGGCGCTCCCGGCGCTGGTAAGTCAACAGTCGCAGCTGGTCTTTTCTATAATATGAAGGTTGCTGGTTATAAAGTCGAACTAGTAACTGAATATGCTAAAGACGTTGTTTGGGACAATCGTAGCGACCTACTAAGAGATCAGCTTTACTTGCTTGCTAAACAGAACCGGAGATTAGAGCGGCTTCGTGATAAGGTGGATTGGGTTATAACTGACTCACCACTGCTTTTAGTGCTTGCATATATGCCAGAAAACTACTATAGTAATTTCAATAGTTTAACTTTTGATGTGTGGAACTCATATACAAATTTCAACTATTTGCTAGAGCGCTCACATGACTACAAACGTGATGGTCGTGTACAGACTGAAGAAGAGTCAAGAGTTATCGATGATAAGATCTTAGATATCTTCTCTGATTATAATCAAGTCTATAATGTTGTTGATTCAAGTACAGCTGCTCATAAGATATTTAAACGTATTGGGCTTTAAAATGAAATATAACCTCGTAGATTGTAATGATCCTATTCTCAGGCAACCATTACCATTATTTGATTTCTCAAATCCACCTGTAGACCCACTTGACCTCGTTTCTGATCTAGCTGAAACGATGCTCGAAGAAGGTGGTGTTGGCATCTCAGCTAACCAGTGCGGGTTACCCTATCGTGTTTTTGTTATGAATGCAGATGAGCTTATCCCCTGCTTCAATCCACGCATCGTAGATACATCTACAGAGCAAGTATACCTTGAAGAAGGATGCTTGTCATTCCCTGGTCTCTTTGTGAAGGTTAAGAGACCACGCCGCATTAAGGTGCGCTATACAGAACCTAATGGCAATGTAGTCACTCGTACATTCGATGGAATGACTGCACGCATTTTTCAGCATGAATTAGATCATCTCGACGGTATTGCTCATATAAATAGAGCAAGCCGAATTCATCTCGAACAGGCTCGTAAGCGTCTCAAGCTTGCAAATCGCCGTAATAAGTAGTGCCCTTCCACTACTCAACAAAACTAGGAAATCTAAATGACAAAGCAACATACCTATTCCGAAATCTTTTACTCTATTCAGGGTGAAGGTGTTTACACCGGCGTACCTACTGCATGGCTACGCTTCTTTATGTGTAACCTTCAGTGCAATGGTTTCGGTCAAAAAGATCCCACAGACGAATCAACCTATGAACTACCTTATAAGGACTTTGATGCATCGACAGTAAATCGCATCGAAGATATGCCTGTATGGAAGTTTGGTTGTGACTCATCCTACTCATGGGCTGCTAAGTTTAAGCATCTACAGCATAAGAAGACCGCAGCAGAGATCTGTGATGATATTCAGAATGCTCTAAAGAATGAGCATAACCCTGAAGGTCTCTTCCTACATCCTCATTCAGAGCAAGAGCAGCATATGTGCTTTACCGGTGGTGAGCCTCTCATGCCTCATGCGCAAGCTGCTGTGATCGATATTCTTCGCGAGTTCAAGTGCCGCGATAATCAGCCAGTCTTCATTACATTCGAAACTAACGGCACTCAGACTCTTACGCAAGAATTCATTGACTTCTTCAACGATGAGTATTGGGAAACTGAAGTATTCTTCTCAGTATCACCAAAGCTGTTTACGGTATCTGGTGAGAAGGCTGATAAGGCTATCAAACCTGAGGTCGTGTACCAGTACATGAATATCGACAACTCATACGGTCAGATTAAGCCTGTTGTTGGTGGTGAAGATCGCCAATGGGAAGAGCTTGATGGTGTAATCACTAAGTTCCGTGAAGCAGGTATTTACTGGCCTGTTTGGGTTATGCCTGTTGGTGCTACAGAAGAAGGTCAAGCAGGTGAGTACGGCTCGCACGCAGCAGCTGGTAAGGTCGCAGAGATGGCTTATAAGCGTGGTTATAATGTATCATCACGCGTACATGTCTATCTATGGGGCAATCTAATCGGGGTCTAATATGGACGAAGATCTAGAGACTGCTAAGTTTATGCTCGATCGAGGTTACATCATGGATGCAGACCTCTTTCGAGTAGCCGCCGAGATTAAAAGAGTACGTGAACGTAATAAACGATTAGAAGAGACAGGAAGTTTAGAAGATGAGTAATGTAGATGCGACCGCTGTTATTGATTATTCTTATAGTGATTTTTATAATGGTATTGAGAGAATCGTCCAGCAGATAAAGGAATCGAATTACGAGCCTAGTTATATCGTTGGCATCGTTCGTGGTGGCGCTATTCCTGCAGTCTATATCTCACATCGTTTAAAATTGCCAGTAGTAATGGTGCACTGGAACACCCGTGATGAAACGCAGTGGGGTAATGAATCCAACTGCTGGATTCCAGAAGACATTAACAACGGCGACAAGATTTTACTAGTTGATGATATCGTTGACGGTGGTGACACTATTAAGGAGCTACTAAACGATTGGAATAGTTCAATTAGTGACGAATTAGAAGTGGATAATATTCGCATAGCCGCTATGTATTATAATACAGCACAAGATGTGAATGTTGACTACTTTGACCAGTCTATCAACCGCGAGGAAGATAAGCGCTGGGTAATCTTCCCTTGGGAAGCATGATATATCATCTAAACTCCAAGAGTATACATGATATAAGAGGACTTCTGCTTCACCCCTCTATAAAGATTCTGCAGCTCTATTAACCCTAATAGAGGAATAATTAAATGTTTGGATACAAGTACACATCAACGAAGAATTACCATCAGATCGGCCCTGTAGCATATCGCCAGTGGCGCGCTGACTCGCATTGCAACCTTGTTCATGGTTATGCTATGTCGTTCAGGTTCTTCTTCTCAACTAACGAACTCGACGTTCGTAACTGGGCTATGGACTACGGCGGTCTAAAGCCTCTAAAGCAGACACTAGAAGATTGGTTTGACCATACACTTCTAGTAGCTGAAGATGACCCTATGAAGGAACACCTCCTTAAGCTTGGCGAGCTAAAGCTAGCTAAGATCACTCTAGTTGAAAAGACTGGATGTGAAGGTCTTGCCGACTTCCTATACAACTATGTGAATGAAATCTTCCTACCAAACTATGGTGTGTCAGAGGCAGAGCGTCTATGGTGCACACGCGTTGAGGTAAGAGAAACTGACAACAATATGGCATACCGTGAGGGTGATCGTCCAGGTCGAGTCATCGAACTAAACGCTGGTAATCTCATTTGCGGTAGCTCGAGTGTAAAGGCGTATTAATGGAACATCCTGATCCCAAGAAGCATCAGCTAATCTCGTTCGCGAAGTCTGCTGTACGTATTATCGCAAGCGCTGGTAGTACGTTAGCAGTCTTCACGAGCGTACCACTGGCTGTTGTTATACTAGCTGTCGGCTATGGTTTGGCTGAAGTAATTGGTGTATACGAAGAACTCGTATAAGGACAGTGCGACCTTATCCATTCCACGCACTATAAAACTAACTGAAGGAAATAAAATGAAGCTAAGTGAAACAATTCGCCAGAATATGATCAAGAACGGTAAGCGTTTTTGGGCTGGTGATAACGTATCTGAGTATGTGGGTAATCACATTCCAGATCTAATTGAAGAAGCAACAGTTGCATTCGAGGGTGTTCTAGACGCTCTTCTTATCGATCGTAAGAACGATCCTAACTCACAGGGTACAGCTCGCCGCCTGGCTAAGATGTACTTCTACGAGATTATGGCAGGTCGCTATTCAGAGCGCCCAGATGCAACTGCCTTCCCTAACGACTCTGAAGACCGCTATGGTGGCCTTCTTGTAGTACGCTCCGAACTTAAGTCTATGTGCTCACATCACCACCAACCTGTTACAGGTGTTGCCTACATCGGTATCATTCCTGGCCAGAAGGTGATTGGTCTCTCGAAGTATACTCGCATTGCTCAATGGTGTGCTCGTCGTGGTACGCTACAGGAAGAGCTCTGCAATGATATTGCGCGTGAGATCTCTAAGGCAACAGACTCAGAAGACGTAGCAGTCTACATTCAGGCAACTCATGGTTGCTGTGAGAATCGTGGTATTGGTGCACACTCATCGCTGACGCAGACAACTGTCCTTAAGGGTCAGTTTAATGGTGCAGATGTTAAGAAGGAATTCTTTGATAACATTGCACTACAGCAGCAGTTTGCTCCAAGATAATTTTTAAAAAAACAGTTGCCTTCCTCTTCATTTTATACTATAACAAGGTATAGAGTGAAGAGGAAGAGATAAGATGAACCCGATCAAGCTTGCTGCATTTCGTGACCAGGGTGGTAAGATCCGCGTCAACGATCAATTCGTCGTTACTTCGATTGATATGTCCGAGCTGTGCTACATGATCAAGTGGAATCAGAACTGCATCCCTGGTTATTTTTCTATTCAGGGTCGTGAAAAGACTATTGAAGTCCACAATATTATGGCTAATACTGACATCAGTGATGATGGTGAAGTGCGTAGCTGGAATTACATGTCGCGTGATGAGGTTGAAACTCGCGACGGGCCTCGTAGGGTCTCTATTACCGTATTCAACGATTGAGGTTATAATGACAGACGAATATCTTGAACTAACTGCTGATGAAGTACTGACACTATTTACTTCAACGAGTGAGTTTGTATGGCAGCTTCAGAATTTCACCGATTCAGATCTGTTCTTCACGCTTAACCCTATTCTTCAAGAAGTAATGCTTCAGGCTCTTGATCGCCATACAGCTCTTTATGAGAAGATCACAATGTACCTCGAAAAGCATGGCATCCCTGCCATGAAAATTTTTGAGTATGATACTAAGATAATGAAGCCGAAAGGTGGTATCTAATGGCTATTGATCTTACCGATCTTGTCGGACGTGTACTAGCATCACGTGACGTCGAATCAAAGAAAGAATCTCTGTTAGAGCTTATTGAGGCATCTCATGCCAAGAAAGAGACAAAGAGTCTCTTTACTAATAAAGTGAAGTATGTTAATATGTCAGCTCGTCAGCTGGATAAGTTAGCATATGATTATATGTTGTCTGGTGAAGGGATGAAGGTTCGCTAATGCCTAAAATGTATTTTGCAGAGTTTACGGATACCACTAACGGTAAAGTATTTCAAAAGTTTGGTCATACATCTAAGAACGATGCTATGATTCGTCTCAATTATATTACTGAAGAGCATCCTAAGTTTAAGGCTAGGGTGCTTGCTGCTGTTTATCATCATGATGTAAACTTCTGCAAGGGTGTTGAAGAGACCTTTAAGCTCTTGTATCCAAAGAATTTTTGGCTAGATGAAAAGATCAGTGGCATTACTGAATGTGTTATACTAGATTATGATATTCGAAACGATCTTATCACTAAGATCATGAAATTAAACGAAAAAACAAAAAAGGAACTCTATGCGAGTAGCACATGAAGCACCCCTATGTATTTTTGACCAAGTGCAGAGCGTAACGGATTACGATTACGCTCTTGTTCATTTGTTTGAAGAGAATCAGAAATACCTAGATAAGTTTATTGAAGCGGTCCAGAAGGGACGTCATGTTATTCTAGATAACTCGGTATTCGAGCTAGAAGAGGCGTTCGATTCAGACCGCTTTTTGTATTGGATCAATAAGACTGCTCCTACAGAGTATATTATCCCTGACGTACTAGAAGATTCAGGTGGTACTGTACATCGACTAGGTGAATGGAAGGCACTATACGAACCACAGGTAAAGACAGGTAGTAAGACTATCGGTGTTGTACAGGGTGTTGACTTTGATGACATCGTATGGTGTTATAACGCAATCGCACCTAAGGTAGATAAAGTTGCTATCTCATTCGACTATTCGTTCATGTGCCCTGAGAAGAACTATACACCAGCGACGCGTTGCGAAGTGTTTATGCGTGGCCGTCAGCGACTACTAGCAGATCTCGTCAAGCATAATGTGATTGATGAATCAAAGCCTCACCACCTACTTGGATGCTTCCTACCTCAGGAGTTTATTGCATATAAGGACTATAAGTGGATCGATACTATCGATACATCGAACCCTGTAGTGCATGGTATTAACGGCATCTCATATGAGTCATATGGTCTACGTGAAAAGGTCAAGACAAAGCTGATCGATTATATGGAAGAAGAGTTGACTCTAGAACAGGTCCATACTATCATGAGCAATGTTCGTAAATTTAGAGAGTTTGTGTAATGTGGGTTGCATTGTTCAGTCAAACCGGTAGTGAGATCTTTAATATCTCAAAGAGGATTGGTAAGTACCCTGACTTTATTTTGACGAATAATAAAGAATACAGTACTTGGCACCCTGGTATTCTTGATCTAGATTCATCGATTGTAATCGGTACTCATGCTGAGCTTATGGATACGTTAAAGAATTTGCCTGAGCATGCGCTTGTTACTCTTCATGGCTACCTGCGTATTCTACCGCCAGAGATTGTTGAGCGTTTTGAGATCATTAACGGACATCCAGGTGATATTGTAAAGTATCCAGAGCTTAAAGGTAAGGACCCTCAGGCAAAGGCTATTGAGCTAGGACTACCATCAACGGGTGTTGTATTACATAAAGCAGTAGCTGAAGTTGATGCTGGTGAAATACTAAAGTATGAAGAGCGTACTATTCATGCTGGTACTAACACTGAACAGTTGATTTTAGATCTAAAAGCTATACAATTGAATTTATGGTGTGAACTGTTGAGGGAACGTCTATGAGAATTGGTATCTCAGGAGCACAGAGTGTCGGTAAGACTACTCTGCTAAATGCGCTTCGCTCTGAGAAGTGTTTTAAGCATTACGATATTCGTAATGAAGTAACTCGTACAGTAAAGAGTTACGGAATCGATATTAATGAAAATGGGTCTAACGTAAGTCAGACTCTTATTATGAAAGAGCATATCTATAACCTAGTTATGTTCGAAGATATGATTACTGATCGTACATCTTTGGATGGCATCGTTTATACTCACTGGCTTCATCAGCAAGGTAAAGTGACGAACGATTGCTTTGAAGAATGCCTTCTTGTCTTTGAAAAGACAAGAGCAATGTACGACTATATGTTTTATATTAAGCCTGAGTTTCCTATTGAAGACGATGGTGTACGTTCTGCTAGTAAGCAATGGCAGGATGATATTGTAGAGATCTTTAATCACTACATCGAGGCATATAAGATGCCTGTAATTAACGTTTCTGGCTCGGTACGTGAACGAGTCAATATTATTCTTAAGACTATCGGAGAAATTGAATGACAAAGATTGAAGATATTGCTTCCGTCCACCTAGGTAAGGCAGGTGATGGTAGCGTTGTTAAGCCTTACGTTACTCCGGATGAAGTCGATCCCAGCCTTCTGGTTGGTGTACCACGCGTACTCAATCGTACCGCATACGAAATTGACGAAGCAAACCTTCCTTTCGAGGGCAAGGACACCTGGAACTGCTATGAGTTCTCTACTCTGACCAATAACGGATTTCCTGTTTCGGGACTACTACGTATTGTCTACCCATCGAACTCAAAGTGCATCGTTGAGTCAAAATCTCTTAAGCTGTACCTTAACTCATTCAATATGATGAAGAACGGTGCGACTGTCGATGAGGTAACTGCCAATGTCGAAACTCGTATCCATGAAGATCTAGCACCTGTACTTGGTACAGATTGGCTTGATGTTGGTCTACTCTTTGACGATGCTGACCCTCGTCGTCCTATCGCTGGTGATTTTACTCTTATCGAGCGCCATGTAGATCCTACTGCAATCTCGTTTGAGCATTTTAACGAATCGCCTGACATCCTCGATGTAGTTGAAGCAACTGATGGTTATGCTCGCCTCTGGCGTTCAGCTGTGCTTCGTTCGAACTGCCGTGTTACTAATCAGCCTGACTGGGGCGATGTATACATTGTTATTAAGGGCGATAAGCAAGTAACACCTGAATCACTACTTCAGTACATCGTATCGATGCGTAAGGAAAATCACTTCCACGAAGAGATTGCAGAGTGCATCTATAAGCGCCTTCATGACCTTCTGAATCCTGAAGAGCTCTTTGTTGCATGTCTTTACACTCGCCGTGGTGGTATTGACATTAACCCTGCACGTGCTTCTTCAGATGAAGTATTCTGGAAGTACGCAGCTGGTCTTGCTGACCCATGGGCTATCAACCACAAGACGTTGAGGCAGTAATGTCATATCCAGATAAAAATGTAGTCGCGGTCATTAAACAGTTTGAAGATCGCATGGAAAAAGGCTATAAGAAATATGGAGTTACAACCGCGGACGATACCAAAACGGATCTCCTCGGTTGGCTCCAGCATCTTCAGGAAGAGCTGATGGATGCATGCGTTTATATTGAACGCACAAAACAAGAGATCCAGGGGCGCGATCAAGCTAAGATGGTCGCTCCTCAGATCCCATCTCGTTTCTAATAGTGGTTTACAAAAGCTCTAACCACTCTAAAAAACATACGCGAGCTTTAGGATAATATCATGTCAAATTTTAAGCATCTCGTTGTATCGCTCTCTGGCGGTATGGATTCCTCAACTCTATTTCTACGTGCTCTCTCAGAGACTAAGAAGACAGGTGGTACTGTAACCGCTCTGTCTTTTTATTATGGCCAGAAGCATCACTGCGAGCTAAGCCGTGCCCGTGGACTAGTTGATTATGTACGTAGTAAGGGCTACGGTGTAAAGTATGAAGTCATCGAGCTCAAGGGTCTTTCATCACTTCTAAACTCCGCTCTCGTAGATGGCGGCGATGAAGTACCTGAAGGTCACTACGCAGAAGATAATATGAAGGCTACTGTTGTACCTAATCGTAATAAGATCTTCGCATCAATTACTCAGGCTGTAGCTCTTTCTGTTGCAGATAGTACACAAGAGAATGTGTCTATTGCTCTTGGCATTCACGCTGGTGACCATGCCATCTATCCTGATTGCCGTCAGGAGTTTCGTGATGCAGATGATGCAGCATTCCGTATCGGAAATTGGAACGCAGAACGTGTAAATTATTTCACACCTTACCTTCTCGGGGATAAATATGATATCCTACAGGACGGCGAAAAGCTCTGTGCTGAGCTCGGTCTAGATTTCGATACCGTCTACGCTTCAACCAACACCTCATATAAGCCAATTCTCATCGATGGTGAGTGGTATTCAGACTATAAGTCAGCTTCATCAGTAGAGCGTATCGAAGCCTTCATTAAGCTAGGTCGCCCTGACCCTGTAGGTTACGCAGATGAAACAGGTCCTGTTAAGTGGGAAGTAGCTCGTGATGCAGCTGCTAAGGTACTTCGCGATCACGTCGAAGCGTCAAAGCCAGCTATTCCATCTGTAGCTAGTCTAACTGAAGGCCCTAAGAATCCATCATTTGCGACAGGCGCATATGGACAAGGACTATAATATGACTAATTTTGAGCGTATCAAGGAGTGGTCGGACGAACGTCTGATCACTCAAAACACACCAGATCGTAACGGCTTTGTTGCTATGATCGTAGAAGAGCTAGGTGAATTTCTCGAAGCAAAGACCGATGATGCGCGCATCGATGCGATGGCTGACATCATTGTTTTCGCTTACGGTGAAATTGCCAAGTATGGCTATCATGGCGATAAGGTCATGGATGAAGTGATTAAGGAAATCTCATCACGCGTTGGTGCTTATGATCCTGCTACTAAGAAGTGGCAGAAGGATAAGTCACCTGAAGCACAGGCAAAGTGGTACTCAGCAGATTTCACTAATTGCAAGTTATAAGGATTAATTATGGGTATTGAAATTAAGGTTCCTATTGAGAAGCTTCGCGAACGTAAGTTGTTCGTAGCAGCTCCAATGTACGGCGGACAATGTGCAGGTATGTTCGCTCGTTCAATTGCTGACTTGTCAGCTCTCTGCACACACTACGGCATTCAGGTAAGGTTCTACTTCCTGTTTAACGAATCACTGATCACACGTGCTCGTAACTATTGCGCAGATGAGTTTGTACGCTCAGGCGATACGCATCTAATGTTCATCGACTCTGATATCGGTTTCAATGCCAATGACGTAATTGCTCTACTTGCTCTACAGTCCGAAAACCCTGATGAAGATCAGTACGACATTCTAGCCGGTCCATATCCTAAGAAGTGCATCTCATGGGAGAAGATTAAGGTTGCTGTCGATAAGGGCTTTGCTGATGAAGATCCGCAGAACCTCGAAAAGTATGTCGGCGACTACGTCTTTAACCCTGCTAACGGTATGACGGCTATCCCTCTCGGTGAGCCGGTTGAAGTTCTAGAAGCTGGTACAGGCTTTATGATGATTCGTCGTAATACCTTCCTTAAGTTCCAGGAAGCGTATCCACACCAGTCATATAAGCCAGATCATGTTCGCACAGAGCACTTCGATGGTTCGCGTGAGATCTTTGCGTTCTTCGATACCCCAATCGACGGTAAGCGTACGCATATTAACTACGAGCTGAAGAAGTTCCTAGAAGAAAATCCTGACGCTACGCACGAACAAGTACTTGGCTTTGTGATGGATCCTAATAACGGTTCGAAGGACTACTCGAAGCGCTATCTATCAGAAGACTACATGTTCTGCCAGTGGGTACGTAATGCTGGTATGAAGGTTTGGTTCTGCCCATGGATGCAGCTACAGCACGTAGGTATGTATGTGTTCGGTGGTTCGCTAGTTGATCTTGCACAGATCGGTGCAGCCGCTACAGCTGACGTTAATCAGCTCAAGAAAAAGAAGTAATTGAAAGGTTTATTTGTTATGAAGTTTAGTGCACGCACCATTCAAATTCTTCGGAATTTCTCAACTATCAATGAGTCGCTCATCTTTAAGCCTGGTAATCAGCTAAAGACTATCTCACAGTCTAAGACTATCCTAGCTAGAGCGACCATTGATACTGAGATCGATTCATCCTTCGGTATCTATGACCTAGGTCAGTTCCTATCAGCTATCTCTCTTTTCGAAGATCCAGAGTTGATTAAGGGCAACCATGCAATGACAATCACAAAGGGGTCTGAAAAGATCAACTATACCTATTCTGAGATGTCATTGATGCTTGCTCCACCTGAGAAGGAAATTCAACTACCTTCACGTGATGTTGAGTTCGAACTTAAGAACGAAGTGCTCGTTCGTGTTCAGAAGGCTCTCGGTATTATTGGAGCGCCTGAAATTGCTGTCACCGGTGATGGGCATCAAGTTTATATTGAGGCTCTGAATACCAAGGATCAGTCAAAGTCAAACTACCGTGTTGAAGTGGGTGAGACTGATAAGAACTTCCGCTTTATTTTCCTAGCTGAGAATATTAAGCTACTACCAGGCGACTACAACGTCACTGTTTCTTCTAAGGGTCTATCTCACTTTAAGGGTGATGATGTTGAGTATTGGGTTGCAGTTGAACAGCATTCAACATATGAAGGCTAAATTAGCCCCTTGAAATTATTACTGAAAGTGCCTATGATATCTTTAATGGTGTCATAGGCACTATTTTCTCCTCTATATTATGGGTTATTATTATGCTAGAAGAATTTCTATGGGTAGAAGCGTACCGTCCGAAAACCGTACAAGAAACTATTCTTCCTGAATCGCTAAAGGCGACCTTCCAGGAGTTCGTGAACCAGGGCAACATCCCTAATCTACTACTATCCGGATCAGCTGGTTGTGGTAAGACGACAATTGCTCGCGCTATGCTCGAAGAGCTTGGCTGTGATTATATTGTCATTAACGGGTCGATGAATGGCAACATCGATACGCTACGTAACGACATTAAGTCGTTTGCATCTTCAGTATCGCTTACTGGAGGTCGTAAGTATGTTATCCTCGACGAGGCTGACTATCTAAATGCTAACTCCACTCAGCCTGCTCTTCGTAACTTCATGGAAGAGTTCTCTAAGAACTGCGGCTTCATCCTAACATGCAACTTTAAGAATCGTATCATCGAGCCTCTTCAGTCTCGTTGCTCCGTCATTGACTTTAAGATCTCTAAGAAGGAAATGCCTGCTCTCGCTATGCAGTTTATGAAGCGTGTAGCTGGTATTCTAGATAAGCAGGGTATTGAGTATGACAAGGCTGTTGTTGCCGAAGTCATCAAGAAGCACTTCCCTGACTGGCGTCGCGTTCTAAACGAACTACAGCGCTACTCCGCCACGGGTCGTATCGACTCTGGTATGCTATCCAATATGCAGGAAGCTACTTTTAAGTCACTCGTTGGCTTTCTCAAGGAACGTGACTTCACTTCGATGCGTAAGTGGGTCGGTGAGAACATCGATACTGACTCCGTTGCCATCTTCCGTACTCTCTATGACACTGCTTATGAGCATATGGAGAAGAATTCTGTTCCACAACTGGTTATCATCCTTGCTAAGTACCAGTATCAAGCAGCCTTTGTAGCTGACCACGAAATCAATCTCGTATCATGCTTGACCGAGATTATGATTGAGTGTAAGTTCCTATGAGTTGGTGGAAGCGTAAGAAGTGTGGTACCTGTAAGAAGGTCATCAAGAAGAAAATGACCACACACGAACTACGCTTGCAGACAGCTGATGGTATGCTTGAAGTAGAAATTTGTGATGAGTGTGCTCGTTTCTGGGATGCATCAGCTGATGTGCTCACGAAGGGCCGCAAAAAGGATGATGACAATGAAGAGTAAAGAGTTTGTAGGCGTTGTAGACGTCAACAAGCCTACGCCTAACGGCGGCATGGTTAGAGTAGCTTTTGGCCATATCATTGCTGAAGATGATAGTAAGTTTGAAGCGATCGCAATCCATATTGAGGATCAAGAAGGAACTATTGTAACGCAATTTGCGTTGCAGCCGAGCTCTTTTGGTACTATGATTGAAGCGATTAAAGAACTATACGATGGAGCGTTTGGCGATGAGCAACCCGTTTGATTATGTTAATGCGATTAACTTCTCTAAAAAAGATCTAATGACTGATACTGAGAACGACGAACTAGCTGAGGCTAGTTATGCGCCGTTCTTGACTAATAGAAGTCTCTCTTACTTCCCTGATACTGTTTTATACGCTAACGAGATGAATATGCATCATCATCTCGACAATAAACTACAATTTCATTATCTCATAAATAGTATTCGTCCGAAGAAGCGTTTTTCGAAATGGGCGAAACGACAGGAAGATAATGATCTTGAAGCTATAAAAGAGTATTATGGTTATAATAATGCTAAAAGTGAAGCGGCACTATCATTACTTTCCCCTGAACAAATACAAGAAATAAAAAAGAGATTGAACAAGGGTGGAAGAACAAAATGAGTATTGTAGACACACTATTAGAAATAAAGCTACTTGAGGAAGATGACTTCCTTAAGGTTCGTGAAACACTAACGCGTATTGGTGTTGCAAGTCGGAAGGATAAGACACTATACCAATCATGCCATATTTTGCATAAGCAGGGTAAGTTCTACATTGTCCACTTTAAAGAGATGTTCGCACTAGACGGAAAGCCAACTAATTTCTCAGATGAAGATAAAGGACGTAGAAATACAATTGCAAAGCTTCTAGAAGATTGGGGTCTTATTTCAATCGTGGATCCAGCAAGAGCTCAAGATCCTAAGGCTATGCTAAATCAAATCAAAATCCTTCCTCATAAAGAGAAGGATGAATGGACACTTGTACAGAAGTACAACATCGGTCGTAAAAAGTAATTTGAAGGGTTTGTTATGAAATTGATTATGCTACTCGGCTCAGGTGAGCTTGGTAAAGAGTTCGTTATTTCTGCTAAGCGTATGGGTCATTATGTAGTTGCATGTGACTCATATTTTAAAGCGCCCGCCATGCAAGTAGCTGATCGCTGTGAAGTCTTCAATATGCTTGATGCTGATGAACTTCGTAAGATGATCGATTTTTACAACCCGGACATCATCGTTCCAGAAATCGAAGCCATCGCCACTCATGTGCTTTATGAGGCGGAAGAGAATGGTGTTCAGGTTGTACCTTCTGCACGCGCAGTTAATCTTACGATGAATCGCGATGCAATTCGCGATCGAGCTCATGAGCTAGGTTTAAAGGTAGCCAAGTTTGCATACGCTGAATCCGAAGAAGAGCTGATTGCAGCCTACGAGCAAATGCCTGGTAAGGTTGTTATCAAGCCTGTTATGTCGTCTTCGGGTAAGGGTCAATCAGTCGTCGATCCAGAATCCGATATTGATACTTTGATTCAAGTCAAATCAGCTTGGTACTACGCATGTGAGAATATGCGAGGCGATCGCAAGAAGGTTATCATCGAAGAGTTCATCAAATTCGATTATGAGATCACACTTCTAACCATTAAGCAGCAGAACGGTCCAACGCTATTCTGTGCTCCGATCGGCCACGTACAAAAGAACGGCGACTATCAGCAGTCGTGGCAACCAGCTCCATTTACCTCTCTACTAGCACATAAGACAGCAGAAGCCATGGCTAGAACCATCACCGATGATCTCGGCGGCGCAGGTCTTTTTGGTGTAGAGTTCTTCGTTAAGGGCGATGTTGTTTACTTCTCAGAACTATCACCACGCCCACATGATACAGGTATGGTAACCCTAATCAGTCAGAATCTATCTGAGTTCGATTTACACCTTCGCGCTATTCTCGGATTACCTATCCCTGAAATTAAGCTTATTGATACTGGTGGTGCATCAGCTGTAATTCTTGCAGATAGAGATATCTCAAATCCGCAATATACAGGTATCGAGGATGCGCTAGCTATGTACGGTGTAGATGTACGTATCTTTGGTAAGCCATCAGCTCGTAAGAACCGTCGCATGGGTGTCGTTCTCGCTAAAGATCTTGGCGTTGCCATCAGAGCAGCAGAGAAAATTTCTGTAAAATAACAGTTGCCGTTTTTCTCAAAATAGCCTATAAGAAGGTATAAGATGAGGAGAACGGAAATGCGTACTACGACTTTCAATCAGGTTATCGATGGTGAAACCTACAACATCACCATTCCGATGCATCGCGTTGAAACGATCATCAATCGTGTTGACCGTCTTATCGAAAAGAAGAAGTTCGAAAAGGCTCACGAAGTTATCGAACCTTTCATCGGCGCAGCTCCTGTAGCAGTTGCAGCTAAGCCTGTTAAGACCAATCCTGTCGAAGCTATCATCGAAGAATTCCGTGGCATGGGTCGCTATGTCGTTATGGATAAGCTGATGGCGACTGGTATGGCTAAGGCCTCGGCTTATTATCGTGCTCGGAAGGCTGGACTCTAAAAAACAGTTGACTTATTTCTCTAAGTATACTAGATATATAAGATACGCTGTTTAGGAGGTTATTATGGAATTTCGTATTTTTTCTCTTCCAACTGAAAGAGATGATCTCGAACTTATCGAACGCCGTTGGTGCGAGCTTAATACCCGCCTTCGTAACGGTGAAGACCTCGATGATGTTGAACTAAACTGGATGGATACAGCAAACAACTGGCTGATCACCACTTAAGGAGTATAAAATGAGCAAGCCTCTCGACGCAGATTTTAACTATGATATTAATAAACCAAGCCCGATCTTGGAAGGTGGAATCTCTATGGTTCAGCCGAAGGTTTCAAAGGGTGGTGTATTCGCGCCAGCTGATATTGCGCTTATTAAGCGCGCGCTTGATGTTTACCGTGACAAGCTTGTTCAGGCTGAAGAGTCTGAGCGTACGCCGAGCGCTGAGCTTAGCCAGCTTGCAAACCTAATGCATCGCCTAAATAATCGCATCTGATTCAACTGGATAGTACATAGAAATTCTCCTTTTGATAAATATACAGAAGGAGAAAGATTATGACACGCTATTCAGTAAGTCGTAAAGGTTATAGTATAAAAGAATTCTGTTGTAATAAGTGTGGTCAAACTAACCCTGCAGAATTTTACGGTGCAAAGAAAACAGAATGCAAGGCTTGCTTTAATAAGCGAAGTGTGTCAAGAAGACAGACGCTTAAACAAAAAGCAGTCGCACATCTAGGTGGAAAATGCTATAACTGTGGCTATGATAAATATATTGGTGCTCTTGAATTTCACCATAGAGACCCTAAAGAAAAAGACTTTGTTGTCGCGGGGTCAGGGAAGAAATGGGCGTCTATTCAAGAAGAAATAGAAAAGTGTATTCTTCTATGTGCAAATTGTCACCGTGAAGAGCATGCTAACTTAAGAGATACCTCCGCGTAGTTCAGTGGAAAGAATAAGGGTCTTCTAAACCTTTGGTCGTAGGTTCGAATCCTACCGCGGAGGCCACTAACAATAAACATTTTTAAGGTATATTATGAATAACACAGTATGTGCAGCTAACGATTTTGATGATGAAAAGTACCTACCTAAGGTAGTCCCATCAGTTGTGTTTAAAACCCGCGTCAGGGATGAGTCGATTGAGGGGCCCAACCCCTATCGCTGGGAAGATGTAACTACGTTCGATCTGTTCGCGAACAAGCGCGTAGTCCTCTTTTCACTCCCTGGCGCCTTTACCCCTACATGTTCCACCTATCAGCTGCCTGGCTTCGAAGAGAAGTTTCCAGAGTTCAAGGCACTTGGCATCAAGGACATTTACTGCATCTCAGTCAATGACGCATTCGTTATGAATGCTTGGGCTAAGCAGCAGAAGATTAAGAAGGTCAAGGTCGTCCCTGACGGCTCTTGCACGTTTACCAACCAGATGGGAATGGCTGTTGGTAAGGACAATCTCGGCTTTGGTGTTCGTTCATGGCGCTACGCTTGTGTTGTAAACAACGGCAAGATTGAAAAGTGGTTCGTTGAGCCTGGTAAGTGCTGGGACGCTGAAGATGACCCTTATGGTGAAACAGCACCTGAAAACATTCTCAATTGGTTGAAGGATAATTCGTAATGAAGTATGCTCTCGTTCTCGTGGCTGCTCTAGCTCTCGCTGGTTGCGGAGCTACTGCTCAAGAGCAGGATGAATCGATTAAGCGAGTCGAAAGTCAGCTACCAGCAGACTGTACCCTTGCTTTCGTTGGTTCGGTCAATGTTGCTGGGTACCACCACGAATCTCATATCTTTGCTGTTCGCTGTGGTGATACGACAACAACCTCAATCAATACAGTTGTGCAGGAAGGTAAGACTTCTCGCAACCAAGCAGACGTTGTTATCACGCAAAACTAAGCCCGTGTAGCTTAAAGGTGAAGCCGGCCGCTCATAACGGCTTGAGTGTGGGTTCGAGTCCTACCGCGGGCACCAATTATTATGGAGTATGTGATGTTTAAAAAGATTCCCTACGGTGTTAAAGTTCGTGTTCGTGGCTCAGATGAGTCCGGTTATGCTGCTGAGTATGCAATTTGTTGCAGCCGCTTCTTCCCGTTCATGGATACTTGGACTTTGATTCGCCATTATGCGCCTGGTTCTTATACGGCGATTGATACATTTCCAACACTCGAAGCTGCACAAAAGGCCGCTATGGAACAGTACGATCAATGGATCGACTTCTACGAGCGTAAGAAGAAAGAGAAGATGCTCAAGAAGAAGCTGAGCCGCTTTTCAACTGTGTGGAAGCATCCCTAATGGCTAAGAAGAAAGATCTTCCTAACAAACATTACGTAAAGCAGACAAGAGAAGAGCTTCGTCGCTTACAGCACTGGTTCGCCGGCTTTAAAGCAGCTGGCGGCCAATTGCCACCTAGTATGTCTGTAGGAGGTCTTACTCTTATGGATCCTCTACACAAAGCTATTCGTTTGATTGATGAACATATCGAGGTATCTGATGACTAAAGATGATAAAAAGAAATGGGCTAAACGTGCAGCATTTTTCGCTGTTTTTGGAGTCACAGGTGCCGCAGCGGTTCTAGCTGTTAACATGTATCGCGCCCTCAAGGGGTTAGATGAAATCGATTGGGATAATCTTAAGCTATGATGAGCATCTTTTTCGCTCTCCTTTTCTTCCACTTTATATTTGATTATCCCCTACAAGGTGATTTTCTTTCGAGGGCGAAAAACAGCTTAAATCCCGTACCCGGTGTGCCCTGGTACCAGGCTATGTTTGCGCATACATTCATGCATGGCGCTGCAGTCACCCTTGTTACAGGTATGTGGACTCTCGGTTTACTTGAAATGATTGTTCATTGGTATACTGATCATCTTAAGTGCAATAACAAGTTGACTTTTAACCAAGATCAGGTTATACATATCATATGTAAGCTGGTGTGGGCATACATTGCCTTTACAACATTCGCTTCGCCAGAAATATTAATTGATCCTACCTTAACGGGGAATATTGCATAATGGGCTTTATTGTTGGCTTTTTAATACCTGTAGCGGTATTTGCGATTCTTGTGCTTTCCGTCCGGCTAAAGCGTAAGAAGGTTAAGCCGGCGACGCCTAAGAAGTGGCGTAATGAGTTTCAAGGCTTAGATTTAGACGAATGGGCTTATCTCGGCTATCAAGAGCTTACGTTGGATAAGACACCATATGTGATTCATCTGTTCTGCAAGCAGGACGATCACAACGTTCGTACATATCGTATTCAGGGAACTGAATATAGTAAGAAGATACTAGAAGAGTACCATACCTACATCCACAAGTATACACAGCCATGGTCCATGGGCACTGGTGAGATTTATTACTACAACCATGCCCCATCGAAATTTTTAAAAGACTATATGGTGGAACAAATCGGCCACGTATGGGATTCAGAGACGAAGTGGTGGGTGCCATCTGAAAAAGCTAAGCATTCAGCTGCTGCCAAGAAGCAGAAGCAAACTGCTAAGAAAGAAGCACCAGCTGTGACAGCTGTTGACGAGAATGTTGTACAAGTTAACTTTGGGAAGAAAAATGAAGATTAATATTGGTCCCTATCGCTCTGACATTATTCCCGTACGTTCATGGGAGCGTAAGTATGAGTTCTGGCGTAAGCCAGAGACTTTCTACCTACCTGAAGAGGAATACACTAAGTACGATAAGCTAGTCTTTGGCTTTTTCGATAAGCTCGAAAAGTTCGTTCGTCCTCTCAATCGCTGGTCTAATAATCGTAAACGCAAGATTAAGGTGCACGTAGACTACTATGACATCTGGTCTGCGGATCATACGCTCGGTATTATCATTGCACCTGTCCTTAAGAAGCTTAAAGAGCATCAGCACGGCTACCCTCACGTTGATGATGAGGATGTACCAGAAGAGATGCGCACACACGGTGTTGTCATTGAAGTTAATACAAACAACCCTGAAAGCGTCCAGGCTGCAGAAGAAATGGATGATAAGATCGCTAGTAAGTGGAACTATGTGCTTGACGAAATGATCTGGACCTTTAGTCAGCACGGCCTGGAGGATGATACTGACCAGTATTACCATAATGTCGACCAGCTCGAGATGATTTTCAAAGAAGCGCCTGATATTCCTAAGGGAACAAAAGAACTCTCATTCAACCATCA
>JACCDP010181730.1_pt1 | contig 43794 bp, 19 predicted proteins | sample 7445841 | NCBI WGS metagenome assembly JACCDP01 (sample SAMN15323441, study PRJNA562643) | freshwater metagenome | isolation source: river surface water | place: USA:Blue River Watershed | collected 2017-08-17
AAAAATAAAATTGAAAAAAAATTAATTTAATTAATAAAAGATAAATATCCTAATTATTAGATATTAAATAAATCTTATTCAAATAATATATAACTATAACAATGAATCCTAAAATTGATAACTTTAGTACTAACAATGATACACTTAAGTTTACACTTAGTGGAGTAGATGTTAGTTTTGCTAATGCTATTCGTCGCATAATTTTATCAGAAATTCCTATAGTAGGTTTTAAGACAATTCCATATGAACAAAATAAATGTAATATTATTGCTAATACTAGTCGTCTTAATAATGAGATTTTAAAACAACGCCTTTCTTGTATTCCTGTTCATATTAGTGATTTATCAATTCCTCTAAATAATTATATTTTAGAAATTGATGAAGAAAATAAGACTGATACATTAATGTTAATAACTACTGAACATTTTAAGGTAAGAAATTTAACAACTAATACTTATTTAGAAAAGCACGAAGTAAGAAAAATATTCCCACCTTTTATTCCTTCTACTGGAAAAGGTGAATACTTTATTGAATTTGCTAGACTAAGACCAACAATTTCACCTGAAATTCCTGGTGAAAAGCTAAAGCTTACTTGTGAGTTTTCAATTGTAACTGCTAAAGAAGATAGTATGTTTAATGTAGCATCTACTTGTAGTTATGGATTTACAGTTGATAAGGAAGCAGGACAAAGAGAGCTAGCTAAATTAGAGCAAAAATGGCGTGATGAAGGTAAGTCAAAAGAAGAAGCTGAATTTGAAGCTAAAAATTGGTTACTTTTAGAAGCAAATCGTTATACAATTAAAAATAGTTTTGACTTTATTATTCAAACTGTAGGTATTTATGAATCTAGTGAACTAGTTAATAAGGCTTGTTCCATTTTAATTAAAAAGTTTGAAGAGTTAAAAACATTGGTTACAAATGACAAAGTTAAAATTGAAAAGTCTATTTCAACTATTGATAATGCTTATGATATAACCTTAGAAAATGAAAATTACACTGTTGGAAATATATTAAACTTTATTGTATATAACCAGTTTTATAGCAATACCAAAATTCTTAACTATTGTGGATTTAAAAAAATGCATCCTCATGAACCAGATAGTTTAATGCGTGTTGGATTTTATCAACCAACTGAAACAAAAGACTCTGTAAGGGAAATGCTTATTTACTCATGTGATGAAGCTAATAAGGTTTTTAGAGAAGTTAGAGAACGCTTTTCTAAGTAAAAAGTATTTTAATTTATTATAAAAAATCAATAAAAATTATTTATAACATTTTTTATTGATTAAACTAAATTTATTTACGCAGTTGGTTTAGTATGCATATTAAAATTAAGTGAATACATTAGCTTAGATGGATGAAGAGAATTAACATAACTAATTACAGTATTATGAGATACATATTCGCCCTTTTCTTTTAACTCATTTAAAAAATGCTGATGAATATTAAACATATGTGTCTTAAATTGTCCAGGATATGTACTAAGAGGTGCTTCCTTTTTAATATAACAAGAAACATAGTAGTTATATAGCGTTTCAGTAAATTGATGAATTTGATTTCTAAATGAAGCAAATTCTTTTTTATTTTCAGGATAAATCTTTAAAAAGTCACTAACTTTACCCTGTTGACGTAATAATAAATACTGATATTGAAGCTTAGGTTGATTTCCTCTTAATTGTTTAATTTCTTCATATACTGGATTGCGAATTTTAGTTCTAACATTATAAAGATTATGTTTAATTACTAAACCCATTACATTAAATGGAATTTGATTACTAGCAAACTGGTTTACTAAATCTTCATAACTAGTAAAAGCATATTCCTCTGGAAACTTAACAGTTGTTGAACTAAATAATCCACTACTTTTAACACGATCCATTTTAATAGGGGCAACTTGAAAAGTTTCATTATTAATATAATAAACCGCAACTAAATAAAGTTGGGGTGTTTTAATAGGTAAAACAATACGATTTTCAGGATGTTGTAAAACAAAACTATAAACAAATTGTTTATCTAGAAATGCTATATTTAACTTATTTTCTTTACAAGCATCTTCAAACATTGTATTAAATGTAGCACCACTTTTATTTTTAAAAAAAGAAACACGTCCATCTACTGTTCTTCTAGTAGCAATTCTCCAACCTTGTATTACATTATCAAAAAATACATTAATCATAGTTCCTTCAACAAATTCTTCAACAGTAAGATTATTATCATCATTATTTGGGAACTGATTAACAAAACTATTAAATTCATAAGATTTTGGGGGAGCAAAAGAAACAATATGATTATTTTGAGTTTCAATTATAACTGAACGAAAAAGCCCTAGTGTGCCAACTGACTGAGGATCTTTGCCTAGTAATTCTTTATTGTAATTTAAAATCTTATGTCTACTGCCAAAACCTAAATCTTTAGAAGTAAAACAGTTAGTTACTTTAATTTGACTATCATTTTCATAGCTACCATTAGCAATGATAGAAGAAAGGTCGTAAATATATTGAGATGACATATTATATAAAAATAATTGTTATTATTTAATTATAAAGAGTTGTTTCTAATATATTTTATTATTTATTTAAATTAGTATTTAAAATTTCTATTATAAATATAAGATAATGTCTGAGCCAGAAAATCTTGATGTTTTAGGTGAAAAAGAAGAAACAGTATTAAAACCAATCGGTAGTATAGTAGAAGAACAAAAAGCAGCATCATTATCTAAACCTGTTTTATTAGAAGAATCTAATAGCAGTAGTAGTAGTTATAAGGAAGATGTTTTGCCTTCTAGTAGCAGTAGCAGTAGTAGCACTACAAGTAGTAGCAGTACTAGTAGTTATAAAGAAGATGTATTGCCTTCTAGTAGCAGTACTAGTAGCAGTACTAGTAGTTATAAAGAAGATGTTTTGCCTTCAACTACAAGTAGTGAAAATATATTATTGAGTAGTTCTTCTAGTAGTAGTAGTGAAGAAAATGACGCAAATTTTGTTACATTGCAATTAGGTGATGTTATCTTAATTCGTGATCCAGCAAATGAAATATTAGATAATAATGTTTTTTTAATTGAGTATATTGATAACTCAAAAATAAAACTTATCGGTGAAACAGAATTAAATCAAGTTCAACTTCGTATTTCTCCGGAAGGTGTTATTGGTGATGGAACAATAACACAAATTGAACTTTTAAGTCGTAATGATAATTTAGGTTATGCTAAACAAAATGGGTTACTACCAGGTGTTTGGATTAATATTTATTTTGGTGGTGATATTCCTACAATTATTACAGGTGAAATTACAAATTTAGAGGAGGATATGATTGAAGTTAAAACTATTCCTGACAATAAAGTTATTTATTTAAATTTTGACTATAAAGGCATACCAGAAAATATTCCCATTGAAACTATTGAAATTCGTGGTGCTCCTGATATTAGTAAAAAAATAACTCCTTTAGAAGAGGAAGAAGATGTTTATAGAGAAGACGTTTTACCTTCTTCTAGCAGCGAAGATTTATTACTATCTTCTAGTTCCTTAGCTAAAAGCTTAGAAGAAGAAGAAATAGCATTAACTGTTCCAAAAGATGAAATTAAACAAACTTATAAACAGTTAATGTTAGATGCAGATGATTTAGTATTTGGTGATTATTTAGGTGCTATTACACAACAAGTTACTGTTGATAAAGAAAAACAACGTTTTAGTGTTGAATCACAAGCAAATGATATGTTAGAAGAGTTAGTTTCAAAAGTACCAAATGAACAAAGAACTAGAAATGTATTAAATAATATTCATACACTTATTACACGTTTTATTCAATTAAGAGAACAAAGTTCTGAATATGATGAAAATCACAATGTTATTGGACAAACAACTAACAAAATAACAGCCAACCATAAACCACTTGTAAACTATTTGGCTTCATTTAAAAACAAACTATATTGGCTTTTGTTAGTTGCTAGAAATATGCGAAAGGTTTATAATACAGACGGTTCAAACGATGAATATTCTGATGTAGTTTTTATTGAACAAAAAGATGATTTTAAACAAATACAAAGTTTTTTTGATTCATTTAAAGCAAATTCTGGAGCCGAAGAACAAAATAAGTATTTGGATTTATATAATTCATTAAATCCTTATATGACGCCTTTTTCTAGTCCAAATGAAGAAGATATTGTTGATAATGTAATTATTGAATCAGCTGTTGAAGATGATTTAAATGTAGTAATTAATAACTTAAATGAATTATATTCATCTATTTCATATGATTCACTTGTAAAATCACGTAGATTTGTTATTGAAAAATATAATTTAGGTTTAAACCGTTTACAAGTAGCTACTTTTAAAGGTAGTAAAATGATTGGACAACGTGTTAAACTAACACCAAATGATACTATTGCGGTTAATAGTATTTTAACACTTCCTGAACCTGCTGTTCGTTTTTCACAAATTAACTTACCTGGTTCAAATATGTTAGTTAAAGCTAATTTAAATTTAAATTTCTTAAACTATTGGCAGCTTTTAAAGTTTAAAACAAATGTAAATACTGTAACTGTTGAAGATTTAGATACTGAATTTAACTATAATGAAGGTAATTTTGTAGATGATATTAAAAACTTCGCAATTGATTTAGATTATGTAGATAGAGCTACTACATCTAATTTACAAATTTATAAAAACTTTTTAAATGTTGTAATTCCAAAAACACGTATTTTGTTTTCATTAATTAAAAAGTATATTGTTGGTCGTCTTTCATTAGTTGATGTTATTGGTTATATGGAACCATTTATGATTTACTCAAGTGACTTATCATTTATTCAATATGGTGAAATTACTGACTTTTTACGTGCCAAAATTAAACAATATAATAAAAACTTTGTTACTAATGGACGTGCTTTTTCTATTTTAAGAGGATTAAAGGGTTTTCCACAAATGTCTAATCCATTAATGACTTTATTAAAACCAAATGAACAAATTGAAAATATAGTAATGTCAAAATATGGTTATCCTGATAGAAAATCTAGAGAAACTGACGCACATTTAACAGGATCAGAGTTTTTAAGAAAGTCAATTTTAGCTGATTTTGGTAATTTATACAATACAGGAGTTGCTTTTGAAAATATTTCTCTTATGTATCCTAAAGAGCTTAGTCAACTTTTTGAATACAATAAAGAACAATTAAAAGAAGCTTTAAAGAAAGATAGTGCTGAAAATCAATGTGTAACACATATTATTGCCAAACGTTATACATCTATTGAAGAACTAGAGTTAGATAATAATCGTCAAATCTATTTTGATAAAGAATTTGATACTACACCATATACAATTTTAGATGATTTTGTTAAAGAACAAGCTACACTTGGTTTAGAAGAGTTTAAAAATTTATTAACTAACAAGTTAGAAAGCAAATATAAATATAACAAGGTTGATTCAGAATATATTGCGGATAGTTTAATAAATGGTCACAAAGCAGTAAGAGAAGGTCAATATGCTATTATAACAACACCTGAATCAGGTACAATGTATTTTAAACGTGATAATAATATTTGGCGTCAAGATAATAGTGATATTAAAAAGGGTGTAGGTTCAAATGAAATTTTATGTTTAGTACAAGATCAATGTTTATATACAGCAAATAAAACTGATGGTCAATGTGATTCACTTGAAATGACAAAAGATACTATTGTTAGTAATGCACTTAAAAATATTATAGAGCAGTTTGATAAAAAATATGAAGTTACCCAAGAAAAACTAAATAAGGAGCTAAAAAATCAACTTGAATATTACTCAAAAGTATTTGATAAATTAGATGATATTCAACGTGCAAGATTTTATAAAACTAACAATTTTAACTATAATCTTGGATTAGAAATGTTAGATGAAGCTAGTAAAATAGTAAAATCACCATATACTAAGTTACGTGATATTATATTAGGTCAAAGTGATTTTGTTAAAAAGCAAAATGATATATTAACATTTGCTAGAAATTATACATATGAAGGTAACGCAAATAAATATAATGAAAATGATAAGGATTTTGAATCTGAGTTTTGGTTATATTGTAATCAAACATATACAAAATTATTACCTGCTTTCTTAGTTAAATTAGCAGATGCGTTTATTTTTAATGAATCTAATTATGACACTGTAATGAATAATATTATTTTAGAACAAGGTGCTGAAAGTGATGATGGTGATAGATGGGTTGATAAACATAGTGGATATACAATTAAAATGGTTGACTTTGACTTAAAAGAAGGTTATGAAGAAGGTGGTTTTAAAATTGTAACTAGATCTGTTTTAGAAAAGGAGTTAAGTGATGCACTAGTACAAGGTGTACAAGCTGGAAAACAAGATAAGGTTGTTTTAACACCTCAAGGTCAAATTGTAGCAAATGTTATTACTGCAATGGAAAGTTTTATGGGAGTTAATTTAGAAGATCAACGTACTTTTATTATTAAAACTGTTACTGACCTAATTAATGATCCTAATATATTAGAAAAAGAACCTTTATATAATAGACGTGTAGAAGAAGCAGCTAAAAAGGGTAAAAAGCTGCCACCATATCAACATATATTAAATTCTACAATGCTTTATTTAACACTTGGATCTATTTTAATTGGTATTCAAACTAGTATTCCATCTATTAGAACAAGAAAAACATTTCCTGGTTGTGTTAGATCATTTGATGGGTTTCCTCTTCAAGGCGAAGGAGATTTTTCATCACTACAATATATTGCTTGTGTTGCTTATAATAGTATAAAGAACTCTAAAAATGTTTCAACTGTAAAACCATGGAATGTGTTAGTTCGTATGCCTATTGAAAAAATTAGTGAAAATATTAAAACTTTCATTGTAAAGTATTTGTTAGTTAATCAAGAAATTATGTTAAAAATACGCAATAAAATAGAGTATTTAGAATCAAATCCAGATGATTTTATACCAGAAGAACATAGTTTAGTTAAATGGACATCATTTTTACCACCATTATCAAAATTTGAAGTAAAACATCTAGAAAACGTTAGTGATGAATTTATTGATGAACTTAAAAATGATATTAAAATTGGTTCACATAATCAATTTGAAAAAATAGATGTAATTGAGTCTAAAATCTTTGCGTTTTCATTAGCAATTCAAGAAGCTATACAAAAAATTGTTGAACAAAAAGAACTTATTTTGCGCACTGCAGTAACTCCTTATATGGATAATGCTTGTTGTAATGAAAAAGACAGTAAAAATATTTCAACTTTACAATATTTTGTAAATGATAATGAACAGATTGGACGTTATAATGAAATAGTATATAGTCTTGGTCGTCTTTTATATGATGTAAAGCTTTTAACAAAAGCACCACAAATGTTTATTGACATGGATTCTAAAATGAATTATCCACCTGTAACAAAAGATTATAGTGAAGAAACTATTTATCGTGCTTTTATTGTTTTTTGTAAATTTAATTCATTAATGCCAATGTCTAGAAATTTAATTGCTATTTGTAAAGAAAAACCAGAATACTTATCATTTAATGATTCTATTCAAGAACAAATTGCTAAGTTAAAACGCGATAGTCGCAATTATACTGTTCAAGACTTTTTACGTTTATTACAGATTGTAAATAGAGAAAATATTATTCCTATTAACATTGATAATACTATTATATCACCAATTCAGGCATTACGTGACTTATTTACAACTCTTAATGATATAGATGATGAAACAATTGCTCCTTCATTAAGAAATGTTATGGAAAAATTATTAGATACATTTGATGTAGCTGTTACAGAAGATACACCTGAAATGCGCACTTTAAAAAATTATTTACAAAGAACAAATGGTATATTGCGTAAACAGTTGTTAGATTTTATATCAGCACATTCAAAACTAAAACCAAGTGATTTAAAGAAAGTAACTAAATTTATAGATACATTATCTAATTGGGCTTTTTTTAATCAAGCAAAAGTGGAAGGCGAAACCGAAGGTAAGAAAGATAAAGTTGAAGGTGATACCAAAGGTAAAAAAGATAGAAAAGAAAATTCTATTTCAGACGATGGTTTGTATAATTATATTAATTTCTTTAAAAATTTTGTTGTTTCATTAGGTAGAGTATTTCCTGAAATGATTTTAAATAAACAAGAGCAAACTATTATGCCTCATAAGTATTGGAAATTATCTCAAATTCACAATAATGATCTTATAAATATTGTAACTGATTATTATAAGCCTATTAAAAAGTTTTATGGTAATGGAATGCTAACGCGTATTTTAGAAAAAATACAGCGTCAAACTGAAAATCTTATTATTTTGGCAAATGAAACACCCGCTATGACTGATATTAAAATTGGTGAAAAACGAACTTATTCTGTGTTTGACAAAGCAATTGTAACATATTTGTATGAACATTATATTTTACAAGTTTTTACAGATTACATTAATTTAGCTGGCGATAAAAGTTTGTTAGTTAAAAGTGCTATTGTAGAAAAACAAATGAAATTTGATTATGATGTAGGAGTACAAGAAGAAGTTGAATATACTGCTGGTGATATGAAGCAATTAAAAGATACAGTTGCTTCTTTGTTAGTTGGTTATATTAAAATGATGATTGATTCTAAGAGCACTATTAACTTGTCTTATGATAATGTTATGGATCGTGTATTTAAGTTAAAAGAAAAAGAAAAAGATTTGTTTACAGATAGATTACAAAGTATGACAGATGAACAAAGAAATATTGAAAATGTATTAAAAATGAATAAACTTGGTGTATGGTCTAAAGGTTTATCAAAAAGTATTAAAGAATATGATGCCGATAATTATGATGAAGAAAGAGAAGTAATGAATAATTTAGCAAAGATAGAAAAGAATGTTAAGAAAAATGCGAATGTAACAGATGCTAATTTTGAAATGTATGCTGATGACTTTTTAGAAGACCAAGCAGCACAAGAGGCAGCAGATAAAGAAGTATATGATATTGCTTATATGAACGATGATTATAATGATGGCGACCCTTGGGGAGAAGAACAAGAAGATAGTGGTGATTATAATTAATTTGTTAGTTAAACTAACAAAAAAAATATAAAATAAAATAGATTTAATTATTAATATAAAATATATATTAATAATAGTAATAATGTCAAGAGCATTTGTTAGAGAAAATATAACTTTAGTAGCAATAATTATTTTTAGTATAGTCTTTGGACTAACATATTATAACAAGCCTGGTTTTTTATTTAAAACTGATGGAAGTATTCGTGATTTTGGTGTAGGATATAAAAATAAAACAATTATGCCTATTTGGCTTTTTGCCATTATTTTAGGTATTTTATCTTACTTAGCTACACTATATTATTTATCATATCCTACTATTAACTTTGTTTAAGCATTCTAAAGTTGCTTTAAAAACCTTTGGTTTGACAGTGCTTCGCTTAAGGTTGTTCAATAATATTAGTTTGGCTAGGACTTTGTTTAGGATCTAATGTGTAAACTTGGCTATTTACTGCTTCATTTGCCTTATCTATTGCCTCTTGTTTTGCCAAATATTCTTGTTGACTAGCTTGAATTGAACTAACATCTTGTTTGCAGCCCTTTTTAACCAAATTATATGACACCACTGATATTATTAATATTGCTGTCATAAAATACCATGTTGCGTCGCCTACATTATCTTTTAATACAACCAAATCAAAAAGTTCTGCCTTCTTAGCTTGTAGGTCAGGAATATTTTGTTTTAATAAATTTCCCTGCTCCAAGGTCTGCCAAAATTGTAAGAAATTATCAGGCACCATTTGATTAATAATTATTGATTTATCGGCACTTATTTTTAGTAGCGCATCTGAAGCCAATCTTAGCTTATTTTGCTCTTCACCTGAAAGACCCTGAATAATATTTTCTGTTTGAACATCTGCTAGAATAGATGTAAGCAAATTATTTGCCTTGCCAGCAACAAAAAAGTAACCTACAACATCTGTAAAGGCAGATTTAAGACCAGGAAATATTAAAATGGTGGCCATAGCAATGCCAAATATAAAAATCCAAGGAAAAATAGTGGCAGTCATAGCAACAGCAATATTGCTACCAGTTGCGCCACCACATTTACTAACCATATACATTGAATTAATTACTGTTTGTGTTACTATTATTAAAAAAAGATAAACACCTAAACTTTTTAAATTGTTTGTAAAATAACTATCTAATTCACCTTGTGTATTTGCTAAAATATCCAATGTTAGTTTAGGCTTACCTAAAGCACTTGTAGCAAAATATACAATAGTTATTATAGCAAATGCTAGTATTGATAAAAATGTAGTATCCATTATATTATATTTATATAATAGTTATTTTATAAATTAAGATAAACTAACAAATTTAAAATTAGTAATATTTATAAAAATATTCAAATATATTTTTATATGGAAAGACCACTTTTAATAGAACCGGGTGTTAGGTCATTTTTAGGTGAAACTTTAAAACAATGCCATAAATTTAAAGAAGAATATTATAATACATTATTTAATATTGGCTTATTTATAGCATTTTTAATAATTTTAGCAATTTTGTTAGTTTACAAGTATAAAGGAAAGTTAACAGAAGAAGAAAAATATCAAAAGGATCTAGAAAAACAACAATATGTATTAGAAAAAATTAAAGCTTATCAACAAAATAAACTTAAAGCACATCAACAACTTATTACTGGATTACCTCAATGGGAAAATGAATATTCATAAAAAATACTATTTTTGTAAAATTTGTTAGTTATATTGTATTTATAATATAAATATAATATAATGACAGATAAAGAAGTTATTATTGAAACTCTAAATAAACATTTAGATGAATTTTATAAATTAAAAGACCAATATGAATCTGAGTATAAAAAGAAAATTGTTAGACCAATTTCTCAAAGTGCTACTGCTAAAAGTTTTAAAGAAAAACGTAAATTGTTACGTGATGCTCCTAAAGCACGATGTGTTAATTGTAAACGACCTGTTGGCAGTGAATTTTCAATTAAGTATTTTAAAGAAGAAAATAGTTTAGAATCTGGTAGAATATTTACAGCAAAATGCGGTGATAGTGAAGACCCTTGTCCTTTAAATATTAATATTAAAGTTCAAAGTACTATTCCCTATCAAAGTGAGTTAACATCTATGGAAACCGAAATTAATAGACTTAAAAAGGATATTATAATAGAAAAAAACAATTTAGTTTTTGGTTATACTAACAAAGAAAACTATGGCGACTATTTCTATGAATTAACAGCAGAATTAGAAGGCAAAGTGGAACTTTATAATTTATATTTAACTAACTATGTTAAAAATGTTGAAAACCCTGAAAGACAACAAGAACTTAAAAAACTTATTATTACTTATGGAGCTAATATTGAACAAATTAAAGCAATGATTAAAGAATTTGATGAAACTAATGAAGCTAAAATAATTGATAATATTGTTAGTATGTACATAAATGAAATGTTACCATTAAGTGATAAAATTATGGATTATAAATATCATGTAAATATGGTAGAAGTTCATGATAATATGGCACATTTAATTCAAAAACGTAATACTATTGCTGATAATGAAATTAATAATAATATTTATAAAAAACCTGATGAAATTATATTACAATTTGTTACAGGTGTTGTTGATAAAAAGAAAAAAAAAGCTACTGCACCTGTGCCTATGGTGCCTACGGGTAGAAAGACTGTAAAAGCTACTGAACCTGTGAAGAAAAATATTACTAGAAAAGCAACAACATTACTTTTAGAAGAAGATGAGGGTGAAGGTGAAAGTAGCCCTTTAATTAAAGTTAGCTCTTCTTTAGAAGAAAAAGCTACAGTAGCACCTTTACCTACTATACCAGTAGGAAAAGTAACCTCAGCAGTTACACCTTTAGCACAAGCAGTTAAAAAACCAACAATGATTTTACTAGAAGAAGAGGATAGTAGTCCACCAATTGTTGTTTCTCCACCTACTGCTACTGCTGCTAATGCTAGTGGTTTATTATTTACTGATCCTGCTTTAAATACCGCATATGAAGCATTACCATTTGATGAACAAATGCGTATTTTAGATATGCCAAATGAACAAGATAGAATTAATGCTTTAACTAATAAATAAAATTTAGTAATATAATATAATATTAATTATTATTATACTAACAAATGATTACACATTATATATCTATTCCTATTTTTTTAATTAGTTTTGCTATTGGCATATTTTTTGTTTATGTTGTCGGAACTGAAGGACAAACTATTACTATTTATCCAACACCAAGTAACACAGATATGTATCAATATAAAGACAAAGCAGAACAATGTTTTGAATTTAAACCAGAAGAAGTTGATTGTCCTTTTAATCCTCTTTCAGTTAAAACAATACCTGTACAAAATTAATTTGTTAGTTTAATAATAAATATTAGTATATTATAAAAACAAATTTATAATATAATGCATCTTGAAAAATTTTTTAAAAATGAAACTGGTAAAGTTATTATGTCTATATTGTTAGGCCTTGGTTTAGCAACATTATTTAGACAAGCTTGTAAAGGTAGCAATTGTTTAATTAAACACGCCGCACCTATTGAAGAAATAGATGGTCAAATATATCGTTTTGATAAAAAATGCTATAAATTTAATAAAAATCCTGTTAATTGCGATAAATCCAAAAAAATAATTAGTTTTGCGTAAATTAATATAACTAACAATATTTAGTAATTTTAATGGAAGGAACAGGAACTACAAGTATTATGGATTTACCTACTGACCCCACTGGTGGTGGAAGTGTAGGCGGTAATGTAGCTATGTCTATTAATGATAAGCCTACAATACAACAACCTATTAATAACGATAACAATGATAATAATAAAATAGAATTAGATCAATCAACTATTAGTTTAATAGTAAATGGACTACAAAAGGCAGCAATGTCAGGTTCAACTATATTACCTAGCAGAGACATTCCACAAAATACTGATGCTATTGTAAATGACCCAAATATTACACCAAATTATATTCCACCAAACCCTAATGTTGATTATATTAATGATAGTGAAACAAACCAAATTATTATGGATAGTTACAATAAAAAAGCTGGTTTAGAAAACTCTTTAGATAGCCTTTATGATGAAATTCAAACACCATTACTTTTAGGCATTATGTATTTTATTTTTCAACTTCCAATTTTTAAACAAACAATGTTCAAATACTTTTCTTTTATGTGTAATAAAGATGGTAATTATAATTTAAATGGTTACTTTCTAACAAGTATAATGTTTGGTTTACTATATTATGTTGTTACAAAGTCTATGAAACAATTTAGCAAATTTTAGTATCTCCAATTTGAAAACCATTATAAAATAATTTAACTACTTTTTTAGCTTTTGTATATTTATTATGTTGGTCTAAAATTCCAATATTATAATATATTTGTTCTCCATATTGAACACCATTAACATAATTAAGTTTTTCTATTAATTTACCATCTAAATCATATAATAAATATTCACCGTGTAATTTATTATCTTTTAGTGTATATGTAGATGCTATCATTTTATTATTTATTTGTTTATTACAATTATTAAACCAATTAGTATTTTTAATATTTGTATTTTGTTTTAATTCTCTATATAAAGTTATATTAGTTATATTACCATTTGTTATTTTACTAATATTTGAATTTTGATTTTTATTTTGATATAAACAATTTCCCATTTTATATAGTGTTATTAAGGTATTATTATTGTTATTATTATTGTTATAGTTATAAACTATACTAAAACTAATTCAATTTTATTAATTATTAAACAAATTTAAAAACAAAATTATATATTTAATTAGTTAACAAACTAACAAAAACTAACAAATGACAATTATAAATAGTTTTGACAGTATATCAAGTTATCAGCTTTTTTCACAATTTAAAACTGGTAACTTTATACTTGACAGTTTATTAGTAACAATATTGTTGTCACTTATAAGACTCTTATCAAAACGCTTTGAATACCTGCTAGAAGACTATGAAGATGCCTTTTTTTCAGTAGACCATATTATTAAGTGGTTTTTAAAGCAAAATACAGTTGAATATGAAGGCAAAATTAGTTATATTACATCAACATTTGATTCTACATATACAGCAAGCCCAACATTTAGTAACCGTTTTCGCGCACTTTGGAATTATATTGTTAGTAAGATTGATACTAACAAATCTATTTATAAAATTCGCGAATATACATTTACAATTAATAAATATGAATATAATGAGCCAATTTATATTGTTAGTCAAGATAGTAAATTTTTATTAGATTTTGATAAACAAATTTACGCACATACTTATATTAGTAATGAAAATAATGAATCTAATGATGGTAAAAAACAAAATAATAAAATTGAAAAAATCAAAATTGTTTTATATTCAAACAAATCCAGTATTGCCGAAATTCAACAATTTGTTGAAGAAATAACTAACAATTATTTAGATAATATTGCTAATTCACGTTGTAATAAGCAATTTGTTTATACACTAACAAAAACCAAATTTGACGACTATATTTACGAATGTTGGAATGAAACTGTTTTTGAATCATCCCGTTCATTTGATAACCTATTTTTTGAACAGAGGGAAGTTGCTTTGCGTAAAATTGATTTCTTTTTAAATAATAAATCTTGGTATTTTGAAAAAGGCATTCCATATAGTTTAGGAATTGGTCTTTATGGTGAACCAGGCACAGGAAAAACAAGTTTTATTAAAGCGCTTGCTACATATACAAAGCGTCATATTATTGTAATTTCATTAAAATTAATTAAAACAAAATCAGAATTAGAAACATTCTTTTTTGAACGTGTTTATAATCAAGATAATAAAAAGAAGCCAATTGACTTCTCAAAGAAAATTATTGTTTTTGAAGATATTGACTGTATTGGCAATATAGTACTTAACAGAGCTAATAAAGAAAATAATACTAATAACACAGTTACTAACAAAGCAAATTTGTTAGTTGAAGCACTAACTAACACAATATTAGAAACCGATTCTACAACAAATAAAACTTGTATATTAGATAATAAAGTTGATACTGAACTAACACTAGATGATATTTTAAATTTGTGGGATGGTATTCGTGAAACATCTGGTAGAATAATGGTAATTTCATCAAATCATTATGATAAATTGGATCCTGCGCTTGTAAGACCTGGACGCATTGATTTAACATTAGAAATGACACTTGTTACACGCTCTATTATTAAAGAATTATATGAAAAATGGTTTACTGGTTATACAGTGGATTATGAATTATTAAACAAAATAGAAGAAAAGTTTTATAGTCCAGCAGAACTAATTAATATTTATGTAAGTAGCAATAATAATCCAACTGAATTTTTAGACAGATTATTATTAAATAAGCATATTTAGTTACTTCTTGCTTTTCTTACTTTTTTTGCTTTTGCTTTTGCTTCGCTTAATACTTTTTTTGCTTTTTTTACTATAACTTTTTTTGCTTTTCTTTTTACTGCTAGTTTTGCTTTGAATTTGTGCCAACTTTTTATCACCAGGTCTATAACGCAAAAACCATTCCTCATATTCTGGATTACTTCTATCTGCTTTTAGCTCTTTAAATTTTTCTGCCTTTTCATTTCTTATCTCTTCCATTGTTAATTGTTTGCCAACGCAAGATATACTAAAACGTTTTAGCAATCCTTTTTGCGCCAATCTATTACGCTGTTGAACATCAAAAAGAAACTTAGCCATACATACAATACGCTCAGGTGAATAGTATGGTCTATCAGCATAAATAAAAGCCAAATAAAAACTTAACATAGTATCAATTGTAGCTATTTTAAGTTTATTACTGCCAACTTTAATTACATTGTAACTATGGCAGGCCAATGGTTCATAAATAAAAGCAATAGCATCTTCACCTACTTTAATTTCATAATGTGGTGATATAATTTCACCTACACCTGGATGTTTTATAAGTTTAACATTTGATATATTAATATCTTGTAGGCGCTCTTTAACAATTTGTGCGGTTTCTAATGGTTCTTCAGATAGCACATCAAAGTCAGGAATATGTTGTAACTTTTTTCGTAAATATTTTGGCATATATTGAGAATATAGTGATAAGGCATAGCCACCAAAGAATACAGCACCTTGGTCTACCAATGTTGTTTCAACATTTTTATAAATTGCTTCTTGATTAGTTGGATCACTCATTTGACGTTGAAATGTTAAATTATCACAATCTAACAAGGTTACGTGATAATGTTTATTAAGCAATGTAAGTCGTTTTAAAACCTTTTCCCATCTATCTACTTCACCGCTAGGTCTAGAAAGCTCTAAATACATTGCCATACGTAAATAATTTGGTGGTGCATATAATATACCAGCAACTTTTATACTAGAACTGCGTAATGAGTCAAATAAACCACGAGGCATTTGAGTAATATCGGCAACTGGCATAAAATTTACATATACTTTATATGTACCATGATGAACACCAGATTTAGCTTCAACTTCTAAAAATCCTTGGTTAACATACCAATCACATAGTTCTTTAGCGTGTTTTAACGCACTTGGTGAGAAAAAGTCATAATCAGGTATTTCAATATCTTTGTTGTAAAATTGGTCTTCCTTTGGTAAAATATTATTAATTGCTGTTCCACCATAACAAATTAATTGTTTTTTGCGTAAGAACTTTTCAACAACATTAATAATTTTTTTTACTTCAGGTAATCTAACAACACGTCTTCCTTGAACTTCCTCGGCCTTGTCAACTGCTGCTCTAACAATGGCCAATTCACATTCTTGGAATGTCATATGTTCATTACAAATCTCCTTCATATATAAAATATATAAAATAATAATTTAAAAGTTATTTTATATATTAATAAAACAAAGATATTTTATTATAAAAAATGGATTTTGATCTTGACGAATTGCTGGATTCTAAAAAATATACAATTGCAACACGAACTGTAAAAGGTAAAAAAGTAACTATTATTATTGGATTTACTATTGAATATGATTTGCCTAAAATTATTAGACATTTTAAAAATACATTTAATTGTAATGCCTACATTGTTAAAAGTGAAAATGGCGAAGAATGTATTCAATTAGCTGGATATCATAGGCAAGAAGTTAAGGACTTTTTAGTTAATGAAGGCATTTGTAAAGAATATGATATTGTTTTTCAAGGTGTTTAAAGTTTTTGCGTAGCAAAGCCTACTGTTAATTGCTTTAAATTTCAAATTTATAATAATCGCTTTCTATATTGCGTGTAGCATATGATAACTTAGGATCTTGTTTTGGTGGCTCTGGTATTGTTTCTGGTTTATAACGCAAGTTTTCTGGTTTAAGAACAAAAGCGGTTCCAGCATTGTCAAAGAATTGTATCATTTCTTCCAAATTAGCATCTACTGTTTGGTAACGCATTGCCAACATTTGGCAACCAGTTTCACGCATTACTACACCACTTGGATTTTCCGGGTCAGCACCTTTATCTGGCATTGCTATTGTCATAAATTGTTTATTAAAATTAATTAGCTCATTAACATCTGGTGTATATTTTATATCATAATAATGTAAAGCACGACAAAATACTGAATTGCTTGTCATATTAACAAATTCATAAAATTCCTTATTATCTAAGTATGCCTTGTTAGTTCCATCTACTACTATTATTATTTTTCCTAATAAATCTAATAATGGTACATTACCTAAATTTTTCTTATGATTTTCATAACTATATTGTTCACCTAATAAATAGTTATTATATCCTTTAAATATGTTAGCCATATCTGTATACATTTTTTGATTACTACTTTTAATACGTAAATGTAATATTAATGGATCGCCTGGATTAGGACAACCACTAGATGAAAACGCATAGTTAATTAAGGTTTTCATTACTTCACTGAAATCAATTGAGTTATATGTTTCTTTGACAAAATAACTATCAGTTGTACTTGTTGCTACTACTGCTTTGTCTTCAATTGAAAATATTTCAAAATCTAAACATCTAACACCTTGTTTTAAGCAGGCTTTAAGAGCAGCTAAATCAACATAATCATTTTTATATGTACCAGCACTACAACAATTATAAGCACCTTTAATATAATAGTCATTTAAAGTGTATTTAAAACTAGGTTGAACTTTATTAATTGAATGTATACTGCCAGCAATAGTGCCATATGTATTATTTATATATGTAGCATTATTTGACTTCAAATTAATAATATAAACATAATAAAGTATAACTCCTATAATGATTGTAACAATAATAACTAACAAAATACCTACTATTGTTTGATCATTCATATTCTTAAATGTTTCTTTTATATCCATTATTATAATATGATTTTATAATTTATTATAATAATTTATACAAATATTTAGGCAAATTTATTTATCCCTATTTTTAAAAGTGAGGATAAACTACTTAAATATAATCTTTTAATATAATATAAAATGCCAAAATTATGCGAATTTGAGAATTGTAGAAAGCAGGCATCATATGGTGAGTACCATAACAAGCCTATTAGATGTAAAGAACATAAGGAAGATTATAAAATAGTTGGAATGATTTGTAGAAAAGAAAATTGTTCTTTTTATGGTAATTTTGGTTATGAAGAAACCAATAAAAAACTATATTGTTCATTACATAAATTAGAAAATATGGTTTCGTTAAGTAATTGTATATGTGAATATGAAGGATGTAAAGTATCTGCGTCTTGTAATTTTCCAGGATTAAAAGCAAAATATTGTGCTAAACATAAATTAGAAAATATGATTATATCAAGAGGTATATATTGTAAAATTACTAATTGTAAAAAATTAGCTACTCATAATTATTTAAATGAAAAAGAAGTTATATATTGTGCTGAACATAAATTAGAAAATATGGTTAATATTAAAAATAAAAAATGTTGTATAGATAATTGTAATTTAATGCCTTCATTTAATTTTATTAATACTAATATAGCATTATATTGTGATAAACATAAATTAGATAATATGATTAATATTAAAAGTAAAAAATGTTGTTATGAAGATTGCCAAAAAAGACCAAATTATAATTATAAAAATGAAAAAGTCGGCATATATTGTTATAAACATAAATTAGAAAATATGGTAGATGTTCAACATAAAATTTGTGAAGAAAATGAATGTAATACAAGAGCTACATATAATTATAAATCATTATCACCAATTTATTGTTCAAAACATAAAAAAGAAAATATGATAAATGTAGCAGATAAAGTTTGTAAAGCAAATTTTTGTTTAGGTTCATTAGGTAGAAGTAATTATAAAGGTTATTGTATTTCTTGTTTTAAACATTTATTTCCAACAGATCCATTAACACTTCAATCAAATTGTAAAACAAAAGAAGATGTTGTTAAAAATTATATTAATATTAATTTTGAAGGATTTCATCATGATAAACCTTTATGGACAGGTAATTGTGATTGTACACATCGTAGAAGAATTGATCATCGTAAGCTAATTGGTAATACTTTATTATGTATTGAAACTGATGAAAATCAACATAAAAACTATAATAAAGTTGATGAAGAAATACGATATGATGATTTATATATGATACATGGTGGTAAATTTATTTTTATTAGATTTAATCCAGATAAATATACTAACAAAGATGGTAATAGTGTAAATCCATTTTTATATACACGATTACCTATTTTAAAAGAAGAAATAGAAAAACAAATTAGCAGAATTGAAAAAGAAGAAAATACAGAATTATTAGAAATAATTAAATTATATTATAATGAATATAACTAATTAAATAATATACATATACTATAATATAATACATATAGATGGGAGGCGGACTGATGCAACTCGTGTCCACTGGACAACAAAACATACTGCTTAATGGTAACCCACAGAAGACTTTCTTTAAAAGTACATATACACAATATACTAACTTTGCTTTACAAAAATTTCGCCTTGACTATGAAGGTTCAAAAGAAATTAGGCTAACAGAAGAGTCAACATTTACCTTCAAAGTAAAGCGTTATGCTGACCTACTAATGGATTGCTATTTGTCAATAAATTTGCCTACAATTTGGTCACCAATTTTGCCACCACAAGCACCACCCGAAGGTGCCACTAATTATGTTTCACAATGGGTGCCCTATGAATTTAAATGGATTGAAAATTTAGGAGCCAAAATTATTTCTAAAATTCAAATTACTTGTGGTAACTACACATTACAAGAATATTCAGGTGACTATTTATTAGCAGCTGTTCAACGTGATTTTCATAATGTTAAAAAAGATTTATTTGATAAAATGATTGGTAATGTTCCAGAGTTAAATGATCCAGCAAATTCAGGAACACGTGTAAATGCTTATCCAAATGCTTATTATAACGAAACTGCTGCTGGACCAGAGCCATCAATTCGTGGTCGCATATTATATATTCCACTTAATAACTGGTTTGGTCTTAAATCACAAATGGCTTTTCCACTAACATCACTTCAATATAATGAATTACATATAAATATTACATTAAGACCAATAAATGAATGGTTTCAAATTCGTGATGTATTTGATTATGTAAATAATTATCCATATGTAGCACCAAATTTTAACCAATATTATATGCAAATGTATCGCTTCCTACAGCCACCACCTGATGTATGTTTAGATATTGATTCATATCAAGATACTCGTTCAGTTTGGAATGCCGATATTCATCTAAATTGTACTTATGCTTTTTTATCAAATGAAGAAGAACGTGTATTTGCCCTACAAGAGCAGAAGTATTTAATTAAACAAATACACGAAAAAGTATTTTATAATGTAACTGGACCAAATAAGGTTCAACTAGATTCAGTAGGAATGGTATCAAACTATTTATTTTATTTTCAGCGAAGTGATGCCAATTTACGTAATGAATGGTCAAATTATACAAATTGGCCTTATAATTATTTACCAAATGATTTAATACCAGCTCCTACATCAGGTACTTATACAATTACCAGAGTGCTACCAGATGGTACAATAGAGTATGTAGATATAGGTCCAGGTGTAAATCCAAATGGTCAGTTAACAGGATGGCTAATTAGTGGCCAATATAGTGTTCAAAATGAGAAAAATATTCTTGTAGCAATGGGCCTACTATTGGATGGTTCATATAGAGAAAATATTCAGCCAGCCGGTGTTTATAATTATATTGAAAAATATACACGCACATCTGGTAATGCACCTGATGGATTATATTGCTACAATTTTGGCCTACATACTAGTCCATTTGATTTGCAACCATCCGGTGCTATTAGTATGTCCCGCTTCAACCAAATTGAATTAGAATTTACTACAATTATACCACCTACAGACCCTCTAGCACAAAGTTTAACAATTTGCGACCCAGAGACGGGCAATGTAATAGGTGTTAATAAGCCTACATGGCGCATATATGACTACAATTTTGACCTACATTTGTTCGAGGAAAGAATTAATATGGTATACTTTCAGGGTGGCAATTGTGGTCTTGTTTATGCTACATAAAATTATTATTTTATTTAATTTAATATTTTATTACGATATATCATAATAAAATATTTTATAAATTATTCAAATATTTTTTCAGTCTAAAAAAACAAAAAAACTCACTTATAAAAGTGTTTGGTTTTGAAAATTGGACATTTTAAAAATGTCCAAAAATGAAAATCTCAAAAAAGTTTTAAAAAAAGCATGTTTTTTTAGGTGGTTGTGAGCATAATGCTCTAATTTTCAAATTTTTGTTAAAAAAATCGTGACGATAAAATTTTTTTTATTTTTAAATTTATTTAGGAAAATTTAATTTCTTTTTGTATTTTATGGCTGACCAAGACTTACAAAAAATGCCGAAAAATGCCGAACAATTTGAATGTAAATATTGTCACTTTAAATGCTCTAAAAATAGTAACTATACTAAACATTGTTTGACTAATAAGCATCTAAATGCTGTCAAAAACTTACACTTTGACTTACAAACGGCTCCAAAAAATGCCACACCTTATTTCAATCTAAATCCAAATAAATACACATGTTTATGTGGAAATTCATATAAACATAGACAAAGTTTATATAAACATAAACAAATTTGTCAAAAAGAAAAAGAAAATAATACAGTAGAATCAAAATTAGTAGTACATAAACCAAGTATACCAGACACTGATATAGTATTAAATTTTGTAAAACAAATAGTAGAAAGTAATGAAAATCTAATAAAACAACAAAATGAAAAAGAAAAAAATTCACAAGAATTTCAAATGCAAATGTTTCAACAAATGATGGAATTTATGAAACAACAATGTGCTACAACTAACAATATTGTTAATGGCAATGTAAATAATAATAACAACTATACACAGTTTAACTTACAAGTTTATTTAAATGAAACATGTAAAAATGCTATGACAGTTAATCAATTTTTAGATTATCTACAACCTACTGTTGAGGAGTTAGAAGCAACTGCGCATTTAGGATATGTAGAAGGTATAAGCAGAATTATTATGAGAGGTTTTAAGAATTTAGAAGAATATGAATTACCATTTCAATGCAGTGATTTAAAGAGGGAGCATATATATGTAAAAAATCCAGATGAAGAATGGGTTGAAGAAAAAGACGAAAAACCATTGCTACTACTATTTATAAAAGAAGTAGCAAGAAAGAATTTTAATAATATAAATGAATGGAAGAAAAAAAATCCAAATTGGGCTAGCTATCATTCAAAACAAAATGATATGTTTATGAAAATATTAAATAACTCAGTATCAGGTGGTACGGAAGAAGAACAACAAGCAAATTATGAAAAAATTATAAAAAATATAATGAAGAATACAGTAATAGATAAAAGCAAAAAAAATAAATAATAACTATAAATAAATTAATTATACTTATTATTAATAAATATATCTTTAAGAAAAATAATATTTTATAATTGTATAATGAGACTTCTGTTATTAGATAATAGGGTTCATGAATACAATACTGTTGCAGAAGCAGTTACAGAAGGCATAGATGTAGTAGTATTTGATTATAAAACTGATACATTTGAAACATTAATATCTAAAATTAAATATAATAACTATGAAAGTGTAGGTATTTTTCAGGAAAATAATAGTAAAACTGATTACAAATTATTAGATTCATTAAATTATAGTATACTTATAAATATTAGTAGAGATGATCCAGAACTAACAAGTTGGACAGAATATATTGACATTTTAAACTACTTTAAAACAAAATATAATATTCAAACTATTGATTTAATGGGATGTAATATTGGTTCTAATAAAGACTGGAAATATATTACTAATAAAATTTCAAATGACTTAGATATTATTATTAATAGTTCTATTGATGAAACTGGTTCAGACTTTTATGGTGGTAATTGGATACTAGAAGTAGGCAATGTTAATTTAATTGGAACTTATTTTACAGATAAAATTAATAACTTTAAAAGCACGTTAGGTAGTACATATGATTATACTTCATTTGTTCAAAATTTATCTGGAGATATAGGTGCTGTATTTATTGCTGGTGGTTATAATACATCACCATTTCCAATTGCGAGTAGTAATTCACCTAATAAAGGAACATATCCTATTCCTTCTAATGTACAATTTTTTGTTATGGATGAGGCTACAGTTGTTTATGTTCAAGGTGGTGTAGGATATGGATATGGTTTAAATAATTATAGGCAATTTGGCGTAGGCACAGCATCATCATATTCATCAAGTAATCCTCGATTATTAACAATTACTGCAAATGTTGGATACAATTATATAAATTTATATGTTGGATATAACATGTTTGCTGGTGTACTTAGTAGTAAATATGTATGGATTTCTAAACCTGGTTCTAATTATGTATTTGCTAATAATATATATGGAGAATTTAATAATGCTATATTTTTTACTAGAGGACCTGTAAATAAATATATTTTAACAGATGATGGTTTATTATGGATGTCTAACGCAAGTAATACAAATCCTACAGCACCATATTATTTAGAAACATTACCTAATGTTTCTAATGGTGCTAAAATAGTATATGTTGCAACTGGTGAAAATCATGTAATGGTGCTTTTATCAGATGGAACTGTTTGGGGAAAAGGTGATAATACATATGGACAATTAGGTATTAATTCAACAGTTACATTTGTTAATGAATTTACACAAGTTTTATCAACAGATGGCTCATTTGGCTACTATCCTTTTACTAAAGTATCGTGTGGTCTTCATCATACAGTTGTACTTGATTCAAATGGTGATGCTTGGGGAGCTGGTAGAAGTAATTATGGACAATTAGGGTATTATGATCCAAATTCAACACAACCATGGAGAACATCATTTAATTATTTAGGATTGCCTGTAGGAGAACCAACTACTACAAAAGTTTTAGATATTAGCACAGGAGCTAATCATTCAATTATTCGTTTAAGTAGTGGTAAAGTTGCTACTATGGGTAGAAACCATGTTGAACAATTAGGAAATGTAACAAAATTATCTACGAATTTTCCTTATATAGCAGAATGGACATATGTTACAGAAGGATATAATTCTAGAATAGGAACTGGTGGTTCAACAGCTATTGCTACAGGTATAGTTAGATTAGGCGATGAATTTAATTATTCTACATATATTCCTTCAAATTTACCATGGCCAACAATGAGTATAACCCCACCAACAATATATAAAGGACAAACATTAAACTTTCCTTTACCTACAACAAATAGTAGTAATACTGGTGCAAAATTCTTTTGTTCTAATTATTCTATATTAACAAATTATTCTTTTGATGGTGCTAGAACTTTTACAGCACTTAATAAAGGAAGTTATGAAATGTATGTTTATATACCAAAAACATCTACTTATAGAGCACAATCTATATTTACAACTGGTGTTGTAATTGAAAGTACTGTAATTACATGTACTCTTCCTACAACATCTAGATATTTAGATGTGCCATTTAATGCTAATGCTACATCTACAAGTAGTGAACCATTTATATATTCTAGTTCTAATACATCTGTTGCTACAATTGATTCTAATGGATTAATTACTATTGTAAATCCAGGTACAACAACTATAACTATTTCACAAAATGCTGGAACATATGATACTGCTGCCACTAAAACAATATCATTTACTGTTGGAAAAGCAATTCCTACTGTTAATACTCCTTTTACAGTTACAAATAAAACATATGGTGATAGTAGTTTTACACTAACAAATCCATCAACAACTAGTTCTGGTACATGGTCATATACAGTAACAAATTCAAGTGGTGTTATTACAAATGATACAAGTGTTATTAGTATTTCAGGAAATACTGTTACTATTAATGGTGGTGGATCTGTATATATTACTGCAACCCAAGCATCTACAACATTGTATGATACATACTCAGTTACTATTCCATTTACAGTAAATAAAGCAGATTATATATTAGGTTCTTTTAGTTTACCAGCTAAATCAGTTTCAGATGATCCTTTTAATTTAACACCATATAATTCAACATCAGTAAGTAATGGTGCTTGGAGTTATTTTATTGTTAACAATGGTCAATTAGTTAGTTCTAATGAATTTGCTAATGTATATTTAGATATTGTAACACTAACTGCTGGAGGTACAGTTATAATTAGAGCAGTACAAGCGGCTACAAATAATTATATTTCTAAGTATGTAGAAGCAACATTAGTTATTAATAAAGTTACACCAACTATTGATCAAATAGTAGTTCCTAGTAATTTAACATATAATGGTACTAATACACAACAATTTGAAATTACTATACCAAATACAAATAGTAGCAATACAAATTATACTGTAACAAGTTCTAATACATCTGTTATTACTATTACTATTAGTGATTTAGCTAATAAAATTGTATATGGAAATATACTTGGATATGGACAAAGTACAATTACTGTAAGTTATGAAGAAAATTATTATTATAATAGTATTTCAACAAGTTTACAAGTAAGTATTGGTATAGTTCCTACTATTGGTTCTTTTACCTTACCAACTAACAAAGCATATAATGAAACATTTACTATTACAGATCCAACATCTAACAGTTTAGGCTCTTGGACATATACAGTTCCTAGTAATAATGGCATAATATCAATAAGTAATAATATAGCAACAGTTATAGGTGTAGGAACTACAACAATTACTGCTACACAAGGAGCAAATGGTATATATAATTCAATTACAACAAGCGCAACAATTACTACAGTTAAAGCAACACCAACATATTTAAATTTTACACTACCAACTAATAATACATATGGTGATAGCACTTTTACAATTACAGAACCTACAACAAATGTAATAGGAGGATTAACTTATTCAAGTTCTAATAGTTCTGTTGCGACTATTGTAGGTAATACTGTTACAATTGTTGGCTCTGGAACATCAATATTTACAGTTAGTCCTACTAATACTAATAATTATAATTTAGTGACAACAACAGCTACATTAACTGTAAATAAAGCTATTCCAACATATGGGACATTTAGTTTACCAACTGGTAAAGTATACGGAGATAGCAGTTTTACAATTACAGCACCTACAACAAATGTAATAGGCGGTTTAACATATACCAGCTCAGATACATCAGTTGCTAGTATATCAGGAACAACCCTAACTATTACAGGAGCTGGAACAGTAACAATTACAGTAAGTCCTACAGTCTCAAATAACTATACAAATGTAACAACATCAGCAACACTAACTATAAATAAAGCTATTCCAACATATGGAACATTTAGTCTACCAACTAGTAAAGTATATGGAGATAGTAGTTTTACAATTACAGCACCTACAACAAATGTAATTGGCGGATTAACATATACTAGCTCAGATACATCAGTAGCTAGTATATCAGGAACAACATTAACAATTACAGGAGTAGGAACAGCTACAATAACAGTAAGTCCAACAGTCTCAAATAATTATACAAATGTAACAACATCTGCTACAATTACAATTGCTAAAGGAACACCAACATATGGAACATTTACATTACCAACTGGTAAAGTTTATGGAGATAGTAGTTTTACAATTACAGAACCTACAACAAATGTAATAGGGGGGTTAACATATACAAGTTCAAATATATTAGTTGCTACTATAATAGGAACAACAGTAACAATTATAGGAGCAGGAACAACAACAATAACAGCAAGTCCAACAAACTTAACAAATTATAATAATGTTACTAAAGTAGCAAGTTTAACAATTAGTAAAGCTAATCCAACATATGAAACATTTACTTTACCAAATAATCTTGCTGTTGGAGATATATATACAATTACAAATTTAAATATAACAACAAATATAATTGGTGGAGTAACATATACAAGTTCAAATACATCAGTAGCTACTATATCAGGAACAACACTAACAATTACAGGTGTAGGAACAACTACAATAACAGCAAGGCCAACAAACTTAACAAATTATAATAATGTTACAACAACAACAACAATTACATCTATTAAAGGAACGCCAACATATTCAAATTTTATAATTAGTAATAAAACATATGGAGATAGTAGTTTTACAATTATAGCTCCTACAACAAATGTATTAGGTGGATTAACATATACTAGCTCAGATACATCAGTAGCTACTATATCAGGAACAACAGTAACAATTACAGGTGTAGGAACAACTATAATATCTGTAAGTCCATTAGATTTAATTAATTATGATAATATTACAGGAACAACAACACTAACTGTAAATAAAGCTATTCCAACATATGGAACATTTAGTTTACCAACTGGTAAAGTTTATGGAGATAGTAGTTTTACAATTACAGCTCCTACAACAAATGTAATAGGTGGTTTAACATATACCAGTTCTAATACATCGGTTGTTACTATAATAGAAACAACAATAATAATTATAGGTGTAGGAACAGCAACAATTACAGTAAGTCCTACAGTTTCAAATAACTATACAACTGTAAATACATCTGCTATAATAACAGTTGTTAAAGGAACACCTACATATGGAACATTTACATTACCAACTAATAAAGTTTATGGAGATAGTAGTTTTACAATTACAGCTCCTATAACAAATGTAATAGGTGGGTTAACATATACAAGTTCTAATACATCAGTAGCTACTATATCAGGAACAACAATAACAATTACAGGAGCAGGAACAACAACAATAACAGCAAGTCCAACAAACTTAACAAATTATAATTTAGTTTCCACTAATACTACATTTACTATAAATAAAGGAACACCTACATATGGTACATTTACTTTGCCTACAAATAAAAAATATGGCGATGAGCCATTTACATTTATAGAACCTACAACAAATGTAATTGGTGGATTAAGTTATACTAGTTCTGATACTTCAATTGCTACAGTTGTTAATAATACAATTACTATTTTAAAAAATGGAGGTGTAGAAATAATCGCAAGTCCAATAGATACAATTAATTATAATATAGTAACAACAAAAGCATTATTGTTATTAAATTTAATTATTCCAACTATTAGTAGTTATACTATTCCAACAAAAATATATTCTCCATCTCAAACATTTACATTAAATAATCCAATATCTAATAGTGATGGTATATGGTCATACAAAGTTTTAGATAATAATCAATTAGAAGTAACAAATAATGGAATTATATCAATTTTAAATAATAATGTAACAATACTTACACCAGGCACTGTTACTATTGTTGCTACACAAGCAGCTACAGATATATATTATTCAACTTCTATAAATGCTCAGTTAATAATTAATAAAGCTAATCCAACAATAGGAAGTTTTTCTATACCAAATCAAGCATATGGAATAGCACCTTTTTCAATATCTACATATATACCAACATCTACTAGTAATGGTAGTTGGAGTTTTACTAGTTCTATAACAGGTGTTGCTAGTATTTCAGGAAATACTATTAGTATTAATGGATTTGGAACTACAGTTATAACAGCAACACAAGCAGCTACATTATATTATAATTCAATTAGTATAACAACAAATTTATCAGTTTCATATAGTACTAATATTCAATGGAACAGTGTTTATACTGGAACTACTAATATTATTGGTGGAACTGAACCAAATATAGTATCTATTACTTCTAGTCCATCATATTTAGTTGCTGTATGTGATAATGGATATATAATAAATAGTAATAATGGATTAGTTTGGAATAGTAATAATTATGATGAAAATTATAATCCTGTTCCATTTGATACTAATACATGGTCAAGTATTACTTATGGTAATAATTTATTTGTAGCAGTTGCTAGATCAGGAACTAGTAATAGAGCTATATTTATGCCCTCAGATTTATCTAGTATAAATTATTGTGGTCAAAATAGTGAAATAGTCCCAAGCGCTTTAAATACTAATTCATGGACAAGTGTAACTTATGGTAATGGTTTATTTGTAGCTGTAGCAAATTCAGGAACAGGAAATAGAGTAATGACAAGTCCAGATGGAAATACATGGACTATAAGAGCATCAGCAGCTGATAATAATTGGACTAGTGTTACTTTTGGTAATAATTTATTTGTAGCAGTAGCATCAGGTAGTACTACAGTAATGTATAGTTCTAATGGAACAACATGGTCTACAACTGGTGTAACAGGTGTTGTAGCTAATAGTTGGACAAGTGTTGCATATGGAAATGGATATTTTGTAGCAGTTTCAAGTAACGGAACAAATAGATCTATGTATAGTACAGATGGAAAAGCTTGGACAGCTGTTGCTACAAATCCATCAGGAGTTAATTGGACTAGTATTTCTTTTGGTTATGATAATAATAATAATGGTATTTTTATGGCTATATCTAATAATAGTGCAACATTGATTGATACATCAATAACAACAAATGGTACTTCTTGGACAGCAGGTAGTATGTCCGCAACAAATAATGATTGGCAATCAATTTGTTATTCATCTAACTTATCTTCTACTATTGGAGGAAAAGGTTTTGTTGCTGTATCAAATACAGGAACTGGCAATAGAGCAATGATAGGTAATTATGTAAATCCTGTTCCATTTATCTATAATATGACTTTATATGATTTAACAGATTTTTATGGAAAAATTATGTATGCTTCATTTAAAAGTAGTATTAGTGATGGATTATTTTATCAAGTAGATAAAACTACACCATCTACATATTCTCAATATTCTAGTAAAGGCTGGATTAATAATAATCACCAATGGTTAGAAACAGATAGTGTATATTATGGAAATTCTTTTTCTATTTTAGAAACAATAATTCCAGCAAAAGGATATATTATGTTTGAGTGGGGTGTAAGTTGTGCTAGCGATAATGATAATTTTATGTGTATTATTACTGACAATTCAGTAACACCTAATTATACATCAACATCAGCAGGAAATGCTTTATATTATACTAATATAAGTAGAATAGTATATAGAACTCCAGTTTATATTGATTTAACGCAATTTAAAAATTATACTAATTTAAGAGTTAACTTTATATTTTTTAAAGACTCTAATAGTAATATTTCTACATCAAAAAATGATAAAGCATATTTATATTCATTTGTATATATAGAAAATTATTTATTACCTCAAGCTGGTTTATTAACATTACCTACAGATTTAAGTTATAATGGTATATCTTCTACTTATGATATTATTAATCCTACATCTCAAAGTACACAACAATGGTTTTATACTAGTAGTAATCCAAATGTAGCTACTGTATCTGGTAATACAATAACAATAAATGGATTTGGTTCTACTACAATTATTGGATATCAAAAACCTATGAATGCACCAAATGACTCAGGTCCTACATATGGTTGTATTTATAGAACAGAAACACTTACTGTTGATGATAATTTATTATTATATTGGACACCAGTATATAGTCCTAACTTGGCTTTTACATCTATTGTTAATAATAATGCTAATACATGTGTTGCTACAACTAATGGTGGCACTATATATTATAGTACAAATAATGGTAGTACATGGACAGCATCATCAGCAGCAACTCGTAATTGGACTGATGTAGCATATGGTAATAATTTATTTATTGCTATAAGTAATAGTACTAATATTGTTACAAGTTCAGATGGTATTACTTGGACAGCTAGAACATCTGTAATTAATGGATGGTCAAGTATTACTTTTGGTAATGGAACATTTGTAGCAGTAGCAAATTCAGGAACAAATACTAGAGTAATGTATAGTTCAAATGGTACAACATGGTTGCAGCCAGCAACAGCTCCTCCAGCAAATAATTGGACAAGTATTACTTTTGGAAATAATACATTTGTAGCAGTAGCAAATTCAGGAACAAATAGAGTAATGTATAGTACAGATGGTGGAGTATCATGGTTACAACCAGCAATAGCTCCTACAGCAAATAGTTGGTCAAGTATTACTTTTGGTAATAATACATTTGTAGCAGTAGCAAATTTAGGAACAAATAGAATAATGACTAGTACAGATGGAATAACATGGTCAACAGATAATATAACATCTTTAAATAATAATTGGACAAGTATTACTTATGGTACAATTAATTCAATTAATATGTTTGTAGCTTGTTCAAGTGATACATTTTACGATAATATTTATGTTAGTTTAGATGGTATAAATTGGTATAATAATTTTTCACCATTTAGTAAACCAATATCATCTATTGGTTTTGGTAATAATAATTTTATTGCTTTATCTAATGATACAACAACATCTTCAGATTCAAATATATTTATAGGTTCAAGAACAAATACTTCATTAAATTTACATAATACATTAAAAACAAATATTTTGTTAGGAACAACAAATTCTAGTAAATATAATGTAGATTTTACATCAGGATATAATTCAACATTAACAAATAATACTAATATGAATACTAGTAATTATTATTATACACCAGGAAATGGAATACCAGGAAATAATCAATATAAATTATATTCATCTAGATACAGTTCATCAGTTATTTTATTTACCAATAACAATGTAAATAATTCCGTTTCAATTTCAGAAACAACTGTTACTCCAACATTAACAGGATCTATTGTATTTGATTGGTCAACAGTTAGTGAAATTGGTGATACATTTTTATTTGCTATAACAAATAATAGTGTATTACCAACATTTACATCTACATCACCTGGTAATAGTTTAGTTTATTTTAAAATAAGTGGGACTGTCACTTCAAAAATACTTAAAATTCCTTTATATCAGTTCTTAAATTTTACATCTCTAAGAATAAATTTTGTTTATTTTAAAGATAGAATAACATCTACAACAGATACTCCATATCTTAATTCATTTTTATATTATAGTAAAACTAATCCTACTATTGGACCTTTAATAATACCAAAAATAAAAGCATATAATGATATTCCATATACAATTACAAATCCAACTACAAATTCAACTGGTAGTTTTACATATACATCTAGCAATACTCTTAATGGTTCATACAACCCAGTAACTATTTCAGGTAATATAATAACGCCTAATGGTATTACAGGTAATAAATCAATACCATTAACATTAACAGCTACTCTAGCTGAAGATACAAATTATTATTCGGGTTCTGTAACATCACAATATATTATTACAGAATTTGGATTACCATTAATATGGAAATCAAGATTTACATCTATAAATAATAATTGGACATCTATTTGTTATGGAAATGGTTTATATGTAGCAGTAGGATCATCAGGAACAGGAAATAGAGTAATGACAAGTACAAATGGTATTAATTGGACAATAGGAACTTCAGCAGCTGATAATAACTGGTCAAGTGTAACTTATGGTGTAGTTACTAGTACCAATACAGGTTTATTTGTAGCTGTAGCAAATTCAGGAACAAATAGAATAATGACTAGTCCAGATGGTATTACTTGGACATCTAGAACATATAATATAGGATATGGTGTAAGTAATTACAATTTTACATCAGTATGTTATGGAAATGGTTTATTTGTAGCTGTTTCTAGTAATGGATGGATATTACTTAGTAGTGACGGAATTACATGGGATTTAGCAGGTTCTAGAAATAATAATTATTGGAATACACAAGGCGAAAATTATACATCAATATGTTATGGAAATGGTTTATTTGTAGCAGTAGCATCTTCAGGAACAGGAAATAGAGTAATAACAAGTTCCAATGCGTATGGTTGGACTAATAGAACTTCTGCAAGTGATAACAACTGGACATGTATAACTTATGGCTTAGTTAGTGGAAGTGGTTTATTTGTAGCTGTAGCAAATTCAGGAACAGGAAATAGAGTAATGACAAGTCCAGATGGTATTACTTGGACTATTAGAACTTCAGCTGCTGATAATAATTGGACAAGTATTACATATGGAACAAATATAAATAATATTCAAAATAATAACTTATTTGTTGCTATAGGAACAACAACAACACCATATAATCACATTATGACTAGTATAGATGGAATTACTTGGAATATAAATAGTAAATCAGCAGCTAATAATAATTGGACAAGTATTACTTATGCAAATAATTTTTTTATTGCTGTATCATCTAATGGATTAAATAATTGTGTAATGACAGGTAATTACAATATTCCTTCAGAAATAAATCAAATATATAATGATAATTATCCAGTTATAATGTCTAATATTGAATACATTTATAATATACCAAAAGAATTATTAATATCTTCTTCATATTCTAATAATTTTAATTGTGATATAAATACTAGTATTAGAGATTTAAATAAATTTTATTTATTCAATGATACTACAACTGAAGGTTTAAAACAATATACATCATATAGATTTGAATATATTACAGGAGCAAACATTATTAGAACTACAAATACTTCGTATGATTTGTCTGTATCAGTATTAGAAACAACAATAAATAATTCTGGATTTTTATATATAGATTGGGAAATTAGTAGTAGTATATTAGATTATTTTATATGTAGTATTTCAAGAGCTGATATACAACAAGCATTTACAATTAATAATGGTGTAAATTCATTATATTATAAAAAAATATCCAGTATAAATAAAATAAAAGATGTAGTTACTTTACCAAATTCTCCACAAGGATATAAAGTTACATTTATGTATTGTAAAAATGAAACAATAAGTACTAATAATGATACAGGTATTGTTAATAAATTATTATTTTCAACAAATCCACCACCAACAGTATCAGATTTAGCGATTCCATCAATTTTATATAATGACATTACTACTTATACAATTGTAGATCCAACATCAAATAGTAGTGGTTTATGGGAATATTATAGTTCAGATCCATCAATTTGTTCTATTAATAATAATATAATAACTATAAAAGGAACAGGTGATGTTACAATTACAGCAATACAATATCAAGATAGCAATTATTCAACATATGAAACAACTAAAAATATAACTATTTGTTATAATACTCCAATTACTTGGAAAAATATATATGCGCCAGGTTCAAGTACTAATGTAGCTTGGAGATCTTTAGCATATGGAAATAATATATATGTTGCTGTAGGAAATAATGGTTTAGGAATGTATAGTAATAATTTGTCTGATTGGAAAATAATACAAGACTTAAATAATAATAATTGGTCAAGTATTACTTTTGGCAATGGAATATTTGTAGCAGTATCAACTTCAGGAACAAATAGAGTAATGTATAGTTCAGATGCTATAACATGGTCACATCCAATAATAACTCCTATCGCAAATAATTGGACAAGTGTTACTTATGGAAATGGAATATTTGTGGCAGTAGCAAATTCAGGAACAGGAAATAGAGTAATGACAAGTACAAATGGTGTTGATTGGACTAGTAGAACATCTGCTGCTGATAATAATTGGTCAAGTATTACTTTTGGTAATGGAATATTTGTAGCAGTAGCAAATTCAGGAACCGGAAATAGAGTAATGACAAGTCCAGATGGTATTACTTGGACTAGTAGAACTTCAGTTGATAATAATTGGTCAAGTATTACATATGGTAATAATACATTTGTAGCAGTAGCATCAGGTAGTACTACAGTAATGTATAGTTCTAATGGAATTGAATGGTCAATAACTGGTGTAACAGGTGTTGTAGCTAATAATTGGACTAGTATTTCATATGGATTAGTTACTAGTACTACTCCTAATACTAGTTTATTTGTAGCTGTAGCAAATTCAGGAACAGGAACCAGAGTAATGACAAGTTCAGATGGAATTGCTTGGACTAGTAGAACTTCAGTTGATAATAATTGGTCTAGTATTACATATGGTAATAATACATTTGTAGCTGTATCTTCTAGTGGTATTGATAATCAAATAATGACAATCTCAAATACTTTACAAGTTAATTATATATTTTCACCTGGAACTACATCAATTACTTCTATTTGTTATGCTAATAATTATAATGGATTAGGAGATAAAATATATGTTGCTGTATCAAATTCTGGTTCAACAAAAAGAATAATAAAAAGTATAGATGGTATTAATTGGACAATAGTTGATGCTCCTATAGCAAATAATTGGACAAGTGTTACTTATGGAAATAATACATTTGTAGCAGTAGCAAATTCTGGAACAAATAGAGTAATGTATAGTACAGATGGTACAATATGGTCTCAACCAATAACAGCTCCTACAGCAAATAATTGGACTAGTATTACTTTTGGAAATGGAATATTTGTAGCAGTAGCAAATTCAGGAACAAATAGAGTAATGTATAGTTTAGATGGAGGACTATCATGGACTCAACCAACAATAGCTCCTTTAGCAATTGATTGGAGAAGTATTACATATGGTAATGGAACATTTGTAGCAGTATCAAATGGTGGTATAGCTAATTGTACAACTATGTCAAGTACAAATGGAGAAAATTGGAGTTCAAAATTATATCCTTCTAATAATTCATGGAGATCTATTGCTTATGGAAATGGATTATTTGTAGCAATATCAAGTGATGGAACAAATAGAATAATGATTAGTACTGATTTAAATAATTGGACACAAATTAATGTAATTCCAAATGAATGGGTAAGTATTACTTATGGTGTAATTAATGATATTGGATATTTTGTAGCAGTAGCAGCTATTGGTTCAAATAGAGTAATGTATAGTATAGATGGCATAACGTGGTTACAACCAATAACACCTCCTGCCACAATTGGTTGGAGGAGTGTAACTTATGGTAATGGAACATTTGTAGCAGTAGCAAGTGATGGAACAAATAGAGTAATGTATAGTACAGATGGTGGTGTATCATGGTCACAACCAGCAACACCTCCTACAGCAAATAATTGGACAAGTATTACTTTTGGAAATAATACATTTGTAGCAGTAGCAAATTCAGGAACAAATAGAGTAATGTATAGTACAGATGATGGTGTATCATGGTTACAGCCAGCAACACCTCCTTCATCAATTAGTTGGAGAAGTATTACTTTTGGAAATAATACATTTGTAGCAGTAGCAAATTCAGGAACAAATAGAGTAATGTATAGTACAGATGGTGGTGTATCATGGTTACAACCAGCAACACCTCCTACAGCAAATAATTGGACAAGTATTACTTATGAAAATAATACATTTGTAGCAGTAGCAAATTCAGGAACAAATAGAGTAATGTATAGTACAGATGGTGGAGTATCATGGTCACAACCAGCAACACCTCCTACAGCAAATAGCTGGGAAGGTATTACTTATGGAATTGGAATGTTTGTAGCTATATCAACCGATGGAGCAAATAGAGTAATGTATAGTACAGATGGTATAAATTGGGGATTAATAATGTATCCTATTAATAATAATTGGAGTAGTATTACATATGGAAATGGTTATTTTATAGCAGTAGCAGTTAATGGAACAAATAGAGTAATGTATAGTACAGATGGTACATATTGGAATATTATTAGTAATTTTGATTTTAATTGGAGCGCTATTACATATAATGGTGGTTATTTTTTTGCTGTAACAAATTCTGGTTCAAATGTAATGCTTACAAATAGTAATATTGGTGATTTAGTTAACAAAATAGTTAATATAGGTAATAATTGTTTTTTTACATCAATATGTGCTGGTGGCGGTGTTATTTTAGCTACAACAAACACGCTTTTAGGAACAAATTTAATTTATGGAACATATGATTTAAATACAAAATATATTTATAATTCTCAAAAAAATACTGTAATAAATTCTACTATAAATAATAACTTTAATTCTACAATAACTACAAATATACTAGATTTAAGTAATAAATATGCTGATAATTTAAATGTACAAAAATATGTTTTATATCCATTTGTGTATACAAATAATAGTTTTATTAATACAAATAAATTTGTAAATAATTCAATTAGTTTATTAGAAACAATAATTCCTGCTAATGGTTCTATTTTATTTGATTGGTCTGTTAGTAGTGAAACTACAAATGATAATTTTATATTTGTTATTACAGATAATTTAAATATACCAACATATACAAATATTAGTGGTGGTTCTAATAGCTTAATTTATGAATCAATAAGTGGTAGTACAACACAAACAAATAAAAAATATAATTTATACCAATATGGAATTGAAAATGTTAAAATAAATTTTGTTTATTATAAAAATAATACTACAACATCTAATAATGATACTGCTACTTTATCTAAATTTATTGTTAGTAATAAAAAAATACCTATTTTATATAATGTATTTACTATTACTAATGAAATATGTATTGGAGATATAATAAATACTATAAGTCCTCCTGGAACTGATAGTGATGGAATATGGAATTTTACAAGTTCAAATACAAGTATTGCTTCTATTAGTAATTATAATCAATTATTACCTAGTACTACTGGAAGTGGTGGTAATATTACAATTACTGGAAATTCTAGTGAAACTGACACATTTTTAGTTTCAAATACAGTTTCAACAACATTAACTATTTATAGAAAAAGAGCAACAAATTTAACAGATAATAGCTTAAAAACAAAATTAATTAATTACTATGATTTAAATACTAATTTTAATAATGATATTTATACACATAATACAGATACAAATTTATTTTATTTTAATGGAAATAACTCAGTAACAAAACATGCTTTTATTTATAATACTTTAACTAACAATTTTACAAGTGGTAATACAAATATAGCAAATAGTGTTAGTATAATGGAAATTATAACAAAACCTATTGGAAGTTTAACATTTGATTGGTCTGTTGATTCAGAACAAAACTATGATTATTTTATTTTTGCTGTTACAAATATTAGTGATATACCTACTTTTAATGCTACAACTGCTGGTAATAGTTTATATTATAAATCAATTTCAGGCAATATAAGTAGAACTACATTAACTTATAATTTATCAAATTTTGGTTATTTGTCAAATTTAAGAATAAATTTTGTATATTATAAAAACTCATCTACTAATACAGGAACAGATACAGCGACTTTACATAATTTAATTATAACTGGTCAGCAAGCTTTATTAGGTGATTTTATATTACCAACAAATAAAAAATATGGAGACAGCCCATTTACATTAACACCACCATTAAGTAATAGTACAGGAACATGGAGTTATATAGTTTCTGATGAAAATGGTTATTCATTAACTAATAATAGCATTATTAGTATTACAAATAATGTAGTTACGATTAATGGTGGTGGAAGTGCTTATATTAGAGCTACGCAAGAAGATACAACAGGTTATTTGTCTAATTTCAAAATAGGTCAGTTAATAATTCAAAAAAATATTCCAATACAAGGAGAAATTAATATACCTTCAGATTATGTATATAGTGATGGAGCTTATACATTTACAACACATATAAGCAACCCAAATAGTTATCCTACATCTAATAGCACAGGTAGTTGGGGATATAGTTTACCGCCAAATAATGGTGTAGCAACAATTCGAATAATTAATGGTTTTTGGGCAATATCTTTTACAGGTATTGGTAGTGTAACTTTAACAGCTACTCAAGAAGAAACATTATATTTTCAATCAAAAAGTGTAACAAAAACACTTAATATTAAATCATTACCTTTTATAGATTCACTTATTTTACCAGTTGACTTAGTATTAAATAGTACATATACTTTACAAAATCCACAATCCGAAAGTGATGGTTCTTGGTCATATACAAGCTCTAACACAAATATTGCTACTATTTCAGGAAATGTATTAACTGTTGTAGGTAAGGGTAGCACTATTATTAGAGCAACACAATCTGGAACATCTTTATATTTAACAAATTATGTTGAAAATGTATTATATACAGAACGAATTACAAATTTAGGCTCGTTAATTTTACCAAATACATTAGTATTAGGTGATAGTGATTATACTATTACAAATCCAACTTCTAATAATACTGGAGGAATATTTAGTTATACAAGTTCAAATATATCAGTAGCTGAAATTATATATGATAATATTAACTTAGTTTATAAAATAAAAATAAATGGTATAGGTTCAGCAACTATAACTTCTACACAATCTGTATATAATAATTTTACTTCTGCGTCTACATCTATTATAATAAATGTAAAAGAAACACCAGTTATATTATCATTAACTTTACCAAATAATAAAAAGTTAAATGACCAATTTATAATAACAAATCCTGAATCAAATAGTTCTGGAGATTGGACATATACTTCATCTAATAGTTCAATTATATTATTAACATCTGCTATAAATCCTATAAATGGAAAAACTATAACTACAGCAGAAGTAAAAGGTATAGGAACGGCTACAATTATTGGAACACAACAATCAACTACAAATTATATATCAGGAATCATAACAGCTTCAATTACTATTAAAAATACTTCAACTCTTAATAATTTTACATTACAAAATAAATATATAAATAGTCCTAGTTTTACAATACAAAATCCTAGTTCAAATAATGTAGATGGATTATGGATATATGAAATAACTGATATAAATGGTAATCCTACAAATAATACTAGTGTTGTTAGTATAACAGGAAATAATATTACAATAAATGGTGCTGGTTCTGTTTATATTAAAGCAACTCAATCAGAAACAACAAGTTATTATTCAAATTATATAATAACACCTTTAACTATATTAAAAAGCACACCAACTTTAAATAACTTTAATTTACCATCTAACAAAAAGTATTTAGAAACATTTAATTTAACACCACCAAATTCAATATCTAATGGAACATGGACATACCAAGTAACAGACTCAGATGGAAATCAAATTAGTAGTAATATTATTAGTATAGAAAATGATATTGTAACAATAAATGGTGTAGGAACAGTTTATATAACTGCTACACAAAGTGAAACTACAACATATTTATCACAAAGTATAACAAGTATGTTAACAACAATAAAAGCTACACCTAATTTATTAAATTTTAATTTACCAACAGATAAAAGATACTTAGATACAATTGTTTTAACACCTCCAAGTTCAACAAATTCATCTACTAATTGGACATATAGAATAACAGATGCAAATGGAACACCAATTTCTAGTAGTGTTGCTACTATTTCTGGTAATAACTTAATTTCTAACAAATCTGGAACTGTTTATGTAACAGCTACACAATCTGAATCAGTTAATTATAATTCAGCATCTATAACATCAGCTATAACAATTGGTAAAGCTATAACAATAATAAATAACTTTAATTTACCAACTAACAAAAAATATTTAGATAGTTCATTTACTATAACTGAACCTACTTCAAATAATATTGATGGAACATGGACATATTTTGTTAGTGATGTTGATGGCAATCCTCTATAAAAAAATAAAAAAAATAAAAAAATAAAAATATTTTATAGTTTAGATAATATAGTTAATTTAATATTTTTTATTACATAATATAATATAATTATAACTAAGAGTATTAGCCTATATTAATAGAAATTTATATATATAATATTTTATATATTATATATATAATGACAGATATAATTAGCATTTCTGGAAGCACTGTTACAATAAATGGTGCTGGAACTGTATATATAAATGCGACGCAATCTACTTCTGATAAATATACTGAAGCTAATATAGTTTCAGAATTTACAATTTTAAAAGCAACACCTACATTAATTAAGTCATTTGAATTACCTACTAACAAAAATGAATTAGATATTCAATTTACAATTGATGTATTATTAGCACCACAAACAAATAGTGATGGGGTATGGTCTTACTATATTTCAAATTCTTTAGGCGAACCCATTACTAGTAGTGTAGCATCTATTAATAATAATATTGTATCAATAACTGATAATGGTCAAACATATATAGTTGCTACTCAAGCTGAAACAAATAATTTTACATCATTTACTACAGAACCAGTATTATTAAATATTAGAAGTATACCAACTATTTATTCTTTTAATCTTCCAACTGATAAAATATATTTAGATGATCCGTTTGAAATTAATGCTACTTCTGATAGTGATGGAAGTATAATATATATTACAACAGATATTGATGGTGAACCAATTAGTAGTAATGTTATCTCTATTGAAAATAATATTGTAACTATTTTAAGTGCTGGCGAAGCTTATATTAAAGGAATTATTGCTGAAACAACTAGTTTTACTAGTAAAACTACATTACCTACTTTAATAACAATAGCAAAAGCTACAGGTATTATTTATCCACTACAAAATATAACAATAAATTATGGTTCTAATCCTGTTTCAATAAATCCTAGTACAAATAATACTGATTTATATAGTATTGTATTTTCATCTACTTCAGATCCAACTATAATTAGTATTAATAACAATCAAATAAGTTTTAATGATGATGGAAACGCAACTATAAATGTATTTATGGATTCAACAACAAATTATTTAGAAGCAACTACAACTTTTACAGTTACAGTTTTACCAATTAATCCAAATTTAGGTACATTTAGTATAAATTCAGCTACATTTTCACCTACAGAAACAATTAAAGTACCATTAGTTGCACCAACATCTACTAATACATTTAGTACATGGTCTTTTCAAATAACAGATATTAATGGAGTAGTTACTGAAAGTTCTGTTGCATATATTAATAATTTAAATGAGATAGTTGTAACTAGTGCTGGATATACATATGTAAAAGCAACACAGCAAAGTATTTATGGATTTAATGAAATAAGTACAATATCAATATTTAATGTAAACAAAGCTTATCCATTATATGGAGAATTATTATTACCAAATAATAAAATATATTTAAATGAACCATTTAGTTTAATAAATCCAAATACTTACAGTAATGGTCAATGGACATATTATGTATCTGATATAGATGGTAATGAATTAAGTGATACAAGTAAAGTAAGTATAAATGGAAGTACTGTTACAATTACTGGTGCTGGTGAAGTTTATATTACTGCATTTCAACAAACAACTACTAATTATTTATCTGCGTTTAAAACCTCTTTATTAAGAATTGGTAAAGCTACGCCTACATTAGGACAATTATTTCTACCAAATAATAAATTACATTTAAATGAACCATTTCAACTAACATCTCCTGAATCAAATAATTATGATAGTGGTAATACTTGGTCATATTATGTTAGTGATATAGATGGAAACATTATTAATGATACTAGTATAGTTAGCATTTCTGGAAATACCGTAACAATTAATGCTGCGGGTTCTGTTTATATTAAAGCTATTCAAACTGAAACTGCTAATTTTGTTTCAAATTATGCTATAAGTTTATTAACAATTGGTAAAGCTACACCTACATTAGGACAGTTAGTGCTACCAAATAATAAAATATATTTAAATGCACCATTTCAACTAACATCACCATTGTCAAATAATTATGATAGTGGTAATACTTGGACATATTATGTTAGTGATATAAATGGAAACATTATTAATGATACTAGTATAGTTAGCATTTCTGGAAATACCGTAACAATTAATGCTGCAGGTTCTGTTTATATTAAAGCTATTCAAAATGAAACTGCTAATTTTGTATCTTATTATACTATAAGTTTATTAACAATTGGTAAAGCTACACCTACATTAGGACAGTTAGTGCTACCAAATAATAAAATATATTTAAATGATCCATTTCAACTAACATCGCCTGAATCAAATAATTATGATAGTGGTAATACTTGGTCATATTATGTTAGTGATATAAATGGAAACATTATTAATGATACTAGTATAGTTAGCATTTCTGGAAATACTGTAACAATAGAAGGTGCTGGCTCTGTTTATATTAAAGCATTACAAGCAGAAACTTCTAACTTTGTTTCATATTATACAACAAGTTTACTAACAATTGGTAAAGCTACACCTACATTAGGACAGTTAGTACTACCATCTGCTAATCAAAAGAAATACTTAGATGAACCATTTACATTAACACCACCATTGTCAAATAATTATGATAGTGGTAATACATGGACATATTATGTATCTGATATTAATGGAAATATAATTAATGATACTAGTATCATTAGCATTTATGGTAATACTGTAACAATACAAGCAGCTGGTTCAGTTTATATTACCGCATTACAAGCAGAAACTTCTAACTTTGTTTCATATTACACAACTTCTGTTTTAACAATTGATAAAGCTATACCAACTATAGTAACTGATTTAATATTACCAACTAACAAAAAATATCTTGATAATAGTTTTGAATTAACAAATCCTGTTACAAATAATGAAGATAGTGGTAATACTTGGTCATATATTGTTACAAATTCATTTAATTCTGCTAATCAATCTGTATTAAATAATGAAATTATAACTATTAATAATAATGTTGT
>JACCDP011144279.1_pt1 | contig 43730 bp, 40 predicted proteins | sample 7445841 | NCBI WGS metagenome assembly JACCDP01 (sample SAMN15323441, study PRJNA562643) | freshwater metagenome | isolation source: river surface water | place: USA:Blue River Watershed | collected 2017-08-17
AAGCTGAGTTAAAAAATCTTCTAGCTATTGAAGGTTGGAAAGTATTATTCCCAAGACGTGTTGTTAACTCGATTTATTTTGATACAATTAATAATGATTTTTTATATGACTCGATTTATGGGGTTTCCAATCGTATCAAACACAGGGTTCGTTGGTATAACAACGAAAGGAAATTTGTAGTGGAAACAAAGAAAAAGAATGCAGGGGTTGGTACTAAAGTCACTTCAGATAGTTTTTCTTTTAACTCCGAGCTGCCTCCTGAGGCTATGTTAGTTGAGCGCGTAAGACGAATTTCTAACACCGATTTACTTCAGAAATCCAAAGTTTCTTATTTGCGAGAGTACTATATTCACCCAAATTCAGGATCAAGGCTAACCTTGGATTTTGATATTTCTTCGATTGATTTTGAAAGCACAATTGATAGGCAGGTGAAGAGTTTTTTAGTTTTAGAGGTAAAAGCTGATTTGGGGGTAAATTTTACTGTTTCTTTTGGGCGGTTTCAATCCCGATTTAGTAAATATTGTTTTTCTAGGGTTGGTGATGACTCATTTTACTAACTTGTAATAAATTTACTAATAAGTCTATTTTGAGGTTTACTGAGTTTAACTTTTTACCCGCTGTTTTAGAAGGCATCGAAGCTTCCAATTATGAAAACGCCACTCCGGTACAGGAGCAGGTGATTCCACCCATATTACAAGGACGCGATGTGATTGCGTCAGCACAAACCGGTACAGGTAAGACTGCGGCATTTTTGCTGCCGGTGATGAATCAATTATTAAAGAATTACAAAGACGGAACCGTAGGTGCTCTCATTGTAGTGCCCACGCGTGAGCTCGCTATTCAAATTGCGCAGCATATAGAAGGACTTTCTTATTTTACCAATCTCAGCTCGATTGCAATTTATGGAGGTAGTGATGCACAAAACTTTGTTGCAGAAAAGAAGGCATTGCAAATGGGTGCTGATATTGTGGTGTGTACACCTGGTCGCTTGATTGCGCATCTCAATATGGGCTATGTTAATTTTAAACAGCTGCAGTTTTTAGTACTTGACGAAGCCGATCGAATGCTGGATATGGGATTTCAGGAGGATTTAAATAAAATCTTAACACATATCCCTGCTACGCGACAAACCTTGCTTTTTTCTGCTACGATGCCGGAAAAAATCCGTGCACTGGCCCGAAAAATTTTACGTGATCCTTCTGAGATTAATATTGCGATCTCTAAACCACCAGAGAAAATCATACAAAAGGCGTTTGTGGTGTATGAATCTCAAAAGATACCCCTCATCAGCCACCTCCTGAGAGCTACTCCCTATAAAAATGCGGTGGTGTTTTGTAGTCGTAAGCAAACGGTAAAAGAACTTACCAGAAATCTCAAACGGGCGGGTTTTACTGTAGAGGAGATTCACTCTGATTTAGAACAAGCGGTTCGGGAAAATGTACTGGGTGCTTTTGCCAGTGGACGCGTACCCTTACTGGTTGCTACCGATATCATTAGTCGTGGCATTGATATAGACACCATCGATTTAGTAATTAATTGGGATGTGCCGGGTGATGGGGAAGACTATGTACACCGTATTGGAAGAACTGCACGTGCAGAAGCAGATGGTACAGCTTATACACTCGTGAGTGAAGAAGACCAGCGTAAGTTTGGTGAAATAGAAACGTTATTGGAAAAAGAAATTGAAAAAGCCCCTGTACCTGCTGAATTAGGCCCCACACCTGCCTATGAACCTAAAAAGAAAACAAGTGGTGGAAAACCCAAGCGAGGAGGATTTCAACAACGAAAATTTAGACGATGAAAAAGATACTTTTTGTTAGTACGGCACTTGTATTTTGGATGGCTAGTTGTACCACCAATAAATATGCAGCTACGAATAAGGTGTACAAAAAACAAGTAAAGTCTTTTGCCAAATTACTTCGGGAGTATCCGGTGAAAGATTCTTTTGCTACGGCGAGTCCTTGGGTAGGGACTACGAACTTCTCGATGCGTAAACCTAGTTTAGTAGTAATCCATCATACGGCACAAACAAGTTGCGACCAAACATTACGCACGTTTACCTTGCCTCGTACAGCGGTAAGTTCTCATTATGTGATTTGTAAAGATGGTACGGTGCATCATATGCTCAATGATTTACTACGCGGACATCATGCGGGAGTCAGTAAGTGGGGTGGGGCCACCGATTTGAATTCTTCGAGCATCGGTATTGAGATTGATAATGATGGATATGAAAAATTCACGCCTGATCAGCTAAATAGTTTGCTGAATGTGCTTGGGCATTTGAAAAGAGCCTACAATATACCACAAGCCAATTTTGTAGGGCATGCGGATATTGCCCCCGGACGAAAAGTAGATCCGAACAGAAATTTCCCTTGGGAAGAATTAGCTCGTAATGGTTATGGCTTTTGGTACGATACTACTAACGTGCAAGTGCCTGATAACTTTAATGCGCTACAAGCCTTGCGTATTATTGGGTATAACATTGCCAACGAAAAAAATGCGATTCAGTCTTTTAAAATTCACTTTGTGCAGCAGGATACTACAAAGATGATTGGCGACGCTGATAAAAAAATACTAGCAGATTTGGTGAAGAAGTATCAGTAATCATCTCACTACTGGCATCTCATACCACTTAGTCGTATAACGTGGCGAGCGGTATTCCTGTTTCATTTTCCATCCTCGGTTGGTGCCCGCTGCAGCAAAGCGAAGAATACTATCATGCTGTGGTTCGTGTGCAGGCGGTAAGCTGAAGTTGATGTTATCGATGGCGAGCATCAGCGGCAACCGATCATCGTCGGCAGAAGCGCTGTCTACAAATAATGAACCTTGTCTCGCTGCTTCAGGAACAATGTCACTGAGGATGACGCCGGCTTTTTTGTACGCGGGTCCCTTTTTGTAAATCGATGCAACTAATTCTGTTGCTACTCGAATCAATACACTGGAATCCGAACTGGGTTTGTCTAAATATTGATGACTGTCATAGGCCATGCCATGCCGCTCTCCTTCGCGGTGTTCAATGATAAATACATGAATATGACCTGCGGCACTAAACTGACGGCGTAGTTTTTCTGCGGCACGCGCAGTGTACGTAGCAATCGCTTCTTTGATTTCAGATAACTCAACTACGCGACGACCGAACATGCGCGTAGTGGCAATCATTTTTTTTTGTACGCGTTCTTCTTCCATCATACGAGAAGGAATACCGCGTAGCTCGCGTACGAGTCTTGTGCCTACTACACCGCCCAGATATTTATTGGCAAAAGATTCAGTTACCTGTGCAAGTTGCCAGCCATCATAGATGCTCCATTTTTCATGGAGTTGTTTAGCGTAGCGACGACCAATGCCCCAAAGATCAGATACGGCTGTGCGACGCAACGCTTTTTCAATAGCTGGCCCTTCGGATAGTACCATTACGCAATTAGTTGCCACTTTATTTTTTTTAGCAAGACGGTTAGCGAGTTTAGCAAGAGTGCGTGTGGGGGCTACGCCAATGGAAACGCGGATACCGGTCCATTCTTCTACTGTCTTGCGAATGGATAATGCTAGTGCATCTAATTCTTTTTGACCGAGTGCATCAAGTTCTAAAAAGGCTTCATCTACCGAATAGACTTCTACTCGTTCTTTTCCTAGCAGGATGCGAAGTGTTTCCATGACGCGCCAACTTAAATCGCCATAGAGGGCGTAGTTAGACGAAAAAACAGCAATCCCTTTTTCACGAATTAACGACCGTACTTCAAAAAGTGGCACGCCCATGGGAATACCTAATTGCTTGGCTTCATCACTGCGTGAAATGACACAGCCGTCATTATTGCTGAGCACCACTACCGGCTTCTTTTCAAACTTGGGTTGAAAAAGTCGTTCGCAGGAGCAGTAAAAATTGTTACAGTCGACAATGGCTTTCATAACTACTACTAGCCTTGTGGATGTATGGTATAGGTGACCACGCCCCATACCGTGAAATCACTGAACTCGGCAAGGTTGATTGCTTTGTAACGACTATTCTCCGGAATTAAAAAAGCCGAGGAAAAGTTTTTATGAAAGCGACGCACGAGTAATTCACCATTGAGCACTGCTACAATTACTCTTCCATTCGCTAAAGGCACCGAGCGATCTACGATCAACACATCGCCATCAAAAATGCCGGCTTCTTTCATTGCATCGCCTTTCATGCGAAAAAAATAGGTAGCCGGTTTGTTGCGAATCAACTCTTCGTTAAGATCGATACCGCGTTCCATGTAATCATCTGCTGCTGCTCCAAAGCCCGTGGCATTGGCACTGTGCACTTGTTGTTGGGTGAAGCTCTTGCTTCCCCGATAGGCCGCCTGGCCTGTACCATTCTTAGGATCCATTGTGAACTAATTTGAACCGTAAAGCTAAAATATTTAGTTATAAATTACTAAAATAATTAGCTAAATGTGATTCCGCAATCTCAATTCAAAGATTTATTACCTTACTTATCTAAATCGATTGCTTTGAACCAACGCTTTTATTCCCTGGATGTATTTCGCGGGGCTACTGTTTGTTTGATGATTTTAGTGAATAATCCCGGCTCCTGGGCTCATATTTATGCACCGTTGAAACACGCCCCTTGGCATGGTCTTACTCCCACGGATTTGGTATTTCCGTTTTTCTTGTTTGCAGTAGGGAACGCACTATCTTTTGTGATGCCAAAGTTAGAAACAGCGGGACCTACGACTTTTTGGAAAAAAGTGCTGAAACGCACTGCCCTTATTTTTTTAATTGGTCTATTTCTAAATTGGTGGCCATTTGTTAAGGCGGATGATTATAGTTTTAAGCTTTTTGAAAATGTTCGCATCATGGGGGTGTTGCAACGCATTGCTCTTGCTTATTTTTTTGCGGCCGTAATTGTCTACTATTTTAAAGGAGTCAGATCCTTTTATATAGCTATGCTTTTGCTGCTGGGGTATTGGGCGCTTTGTTTAATAGGTAATCAAATTGATCCTTATAGTTTGGAGGGGTGGTTTGGGACAGCGTTAGATAAAGCAATTCTGGGTGTGACTCATCTCTACAAAGGAGAGGGTACACCATTTGATCCTGAAGGACTTGTGAGTACAATGCCTGCTATAGCACAAGTGTTATTGGGTTATTTGGTGGGTAAACATATCAAAGAAAAAGGATCAACAAAGGAAAGTGTACCAGTTATGCTTAATGGCTTGTTTATCGCGGCCATTGCCCTACTAGTAACAGGATTTTGTTGGGATATGGCAATGCCAATTAATAAAAAAATTTGGACCAGCTCTTATGTGGTTTATACAACGGGGCTGGCAATGCTTACCTTAGCCACCATGATCTATTTTATTGAAATAAAAGGGGTTCAATCAAAAATCAGTTCGTTTTTTGATGTATTTGGCAAAAACGCTCTTTTTGTTTTTGCCCTGAGTGCGTTCTTACCAAAGGGGTTGGCCCTACTTAAAGTTGAAAAGGGTGTCACGCCATGGAATTGGCTTTATAAGAAAGTGCTGATCCACGCACCCGGTCTTCCTGAAAACGGCTCATTGCTTTATGCAATCTGCGTCATCACGGTTATGTGGTTTATCTGCTGGGTGCTGGATCGTAAGACAATCTATATCAAAGTTTAAGAGTTTTCAGTTAGTCAAATATCTAGTTATAATTACTTATTAAATTATCTTACCTACAAAAGGGTAACTAATTCATTTTCTTCAATTTTCGTCTCTTTTTGAGTCACATCAAACAGGTAATTACCTATTTTTGAATGGTACTATTAAGTATCAGCAACCGCTGCTAGTCAGTCTTCAAAAAAATGTTTGTGACTGAGGTGGCGAAGCTTTGTAAACAATCGTTGCAAATAACAAATGGCAAAATGGTTCGCACTATATACGAGGCCTAGATGGGAAAAAAAAGTCAATCAGTTGTTGATTAACAAAGGTGTGGAATGTTATTGCCCTCTTAACAAAGTCAAACGCAAGTGGAGTGATCGTACTAAAACAGTTGAAGAGCCTCTGTTTAAATCCTATGTGTTTGTTAAAGTAACAGAAGAGGAACGAACTAAAGTGCGTTTAACAAACGGAGTGGTGAACTTTGTATATTGGAACGGAAAGCCTGCTATTGTTCGTGAAAAAGAGATACAGGCCATCAAACTTTTTTTGGATGAACATGAAAATGTACAAGTAAGACCGATGGATTTAACGGTAAAGCAGCGTGTTTTAATTATCAGTGGAACATTTATGGATCGAACCGCCACGGTGTTAGATGTAAGAAAGAAAGAAGTAAAAGTATCCATTGATAGTTTGGGTTACGAGCTTGTTGCGCTTATCGATAAAAATAAAATCGCAGTTTTAGACCATGTCTTATAAATCAACGATACTTATTACCGGTGGTGCGGGCTTTATTGGTTCGCATGTGGTAAGACGTTTTGTAAATAATTACCCTGATTATCGTATCGTTAATCTGGATGCGCTAACTTATGCAGGTAATCTTGAGAACCTGAGAGATATTGAAGCAAAGCCAAATTATGTTTTTGAGAAAGTAAATATTCTTGATACTTCAGAACTTGAAAAAGTATTTACCACCTTCCAACCCGATGGGGTTATACATCTCGCTGCAGAAAGTCATGTGGACCGCTCCATTGATTCTCCCTTAGACTTTGTTTACACTAATGTAATCGGCACGGTGAACTTACTTAACGCCGCTAAAAAGCATTGGGCCGGCGACTATCAAAACAAAAGATTCTATCATATATCTACCGATGAGGTGTATGGTGCCTTAGGAGAGGCCGGCCTCTTTACTGAAGAAACTAAATATGATCCACATTCTCCCTATAGTGCTTCCAAAGCTTCGAGTGATCATTTTGTAAGGGCCTATCATGATACCTATGGCTTGCCCATTGTGGTAAGCAATTGCTCCAACAACTATGGTCCCAATCATTTTCCGGAAAAACTGATTCCGCTTTTTATCAATAATATTATTAACAAAAAACCGCTCCCAGTTTATGGAGACGGGAAATATACCCGCGACTGGTTGTTTGTAAAAGATCACGCCAGTGCTATCGACTTGGTGTATCATCAAGGAAAGAATGGCGATACATATAATATCGGCGGCTTTAACGAATGGAAAAATATCGATCTGGTAAAGCTGCTTTGCCAACAGATGGATCAAAAGCTGGGTAATGCACCTGGTACTAGTGAGCAGCTAATTACGTATGTGAAAGACCGCCCAGGGCACGATCGTCGCTATGCGATTGATGCTACCAAGATCAACAAAGAATTGGGCTGGGAACCTTCCGTCACTTTTGAAGTAGGTCTCCAACAAACTATCGACTGGTATTTTGACAATGAAGAATGGCTTAAGCATGTAACCACGGGTGCTTATCAGCACTATTATGAGAACATGTATGCAGATCGTTAATTCAAGTAATATTCAATGAAAGGCATCATACTCGCCGGCGGATCCGGCACCCGATTGTATCCCATCACCAAGGCCATAAGTAAACAATTGATGCCGATTTATGATAAGCCGATGATCTATTATCCGCTCAGTACCTTGATGTTGGCCGGGATTAAAGAGATTTTGATCATCACAACTCCTGAGGATAACGCGCAGTTCAAACGCTTATTAGGTGACGGATCACAGGTGGGTTGCCGTTTTGAATATGCTATACAAGAAGTGCCCAATGGATTAGCGCAAGCTTTTGTAATTGGAGAACAATTTATCGGGAATGACAAAGTCGCTCTCGTGCTCGGCGATAATATTTTTTATGGGTATGGTTTAGGCAGACAATTAAAGACATTGAATGATGTGGAAGGGGGTTATGTGTTTGCTTACCAGGTATCTGATCCGGAGCGTTATGGAGTGGTGGAGTTTGATGCAAATAACACGGCTATAAGCGTTGAAGAAAAGCCAGCTAACCCCAAATCAAATTATGCTGTACCTGGTTTATACTTCTACGATAATGAAGTAGTGAAAATTGCTAAGGAGCTTAAACCTTCCGCAAGAGGAGAATACGAGATCACAGATGTGAACAAAGTATATCTCGAAAATAAGAAACTGCATGTTGCGGTATTAGAAAATGGCACCGCCTGGTTAGATACCGGTACTTTTGATTCATTAAGTGATGCAAGTGAATTTGTGCGCGTGATAGAGAAAAGACAAGGAACTAAGATCGGTTGCATAGAAGAGATCGCTTATCGTAATGGTTTTATAACCAAAGAGCAATTGTTACAACAAGCCGAGGATTTGAAGAAAAGCGGCTATGGAATTTATTTAAAAAAAGTAGCTGAAGAAACTCGCTAGATGAAAATTGCAGTAATTGGTACGGGCTATGTAGGATTAGTAACAGGCACCTGTTTTGCAGAAACCGGTAATAAGGTGGTTTGCGTTGATATTGACAAAGCGAAGGTTGATAAACTGTCTGCCGGTCAGATTACTATTTATGAACCAGGGCTCGAGAAATTATTTTTACGCAATATCAATGAAGAAAGACTGCGTTTCACCACAGAGCTGGCTTCGGTTGTTGATGAAGTAGAGATGATCTTTTTAGCACTACCCACCCCACCTGGTGCAGATGGGGCTGCGGATTTGAAATATGTGTTGGGGGTAGCTGATGAACTTGGGAAGCAGCTCACCTCTTATAAAGTAATACTCAATAAAAGCACTGTGCCGGTTGGTACTGCTGATAAAGTGAGAGCAGCAATTGCCAAGAATTATAAAGGTGATTTTGATGTAGTGAGTAATCCGGAATTTTTACGCGAAGGAGTAGCGGTGGATGATTTTATGAAACCCGACCGCGTAGTAATTGGCACTAATTCGGCGCGAGCCCGCAATTTGATGAGTGAGTTGTATGCTCCCTTTGTTCGACAGGGCAATCCAGTTCTTTTTATGGATGAACGCTCTTCGGAGCTGACTAAATATGCGGCGAATAGTTTTTTAGCGATGAAGATCTCTTTTATGAATGAGATTGCGCAACTCTGCGAGCGGATGGGAGCCGATGTGGACATGGTTCGCCGAGGAATTGGCTCAGATGAAAGAATCGGGAAGCGATTTTTATTTTCTGGAGTAGGGTATGGAGGATCTTGTTTTCCTAAAGATGTACAGGCATTAATTCAATCGGCTAATGCAACTGATTATGATTTTAAGATTTTAAAGGCGGTAGAAAAGGTGAATGCAAATCAAAAGGTTCACTTAGTGCAAAAAATAAAACAGCATTATAAAGATGATTTAAAAGGTAAACGTGTTGCCTTGTGGGGATTGGCCTTCAAGCCTAACACCGATGATATCCGTGAGGCTCCGGCCCTCTCTATCATTAATGCCTTACTAAAAGAAGGGGCTTGCGTTTGTGCTTATGACCCAGAAGCCATGCCTAACGTGAAAAGTCAATTAGGTTACAGCATTGATTATGCCACTAGTCAATACAGCGCTTTAGCGGGGGCTGATGCATTAATCATAGCCACAGAGTGGAGTGAATTTAGAACGCCCGATTTTGAGCGTATAGCCACACTACTCCCTTCAAAACTTATTTTTGACGGAAGAAATTTATTTGAGGTGGCTAGGATGAAGCAACTGGGATTTCAATACATCAGTATTGGAAGGCCTGTCTATTGATTTGCATGAGTAAAAAACGAGTTTTAATTACCGGAGCCGCTGGATTTTTAGGATCGCATCTCTGTGATCGGTTTATCCAAGAGGGTTATTCCGTAATTGGAATGGATAATTTATCTACGGGTAGTTTATCCAATATTGAGCATTTATTTCCTTTACAAGAGTTTAGCTTCTTTCATCACGACGTTAGCAAGTTTATTCATGTTCCAGGGCCGCTCGATTATATTTTACATTTTGCTTCTCCCGCCAGCCCGATTGATTATTTGCAACTACCCATTCAGACCTTAAAAGTGGGTTCATTGGGTACACATAATTGTTTGGGATTAGCCAAGGCCAAGCAGGCAAGAATATTAGTAGCCAGTACCAGCGAGGTGTACGGAGATCCTTTAGTGCACCCTCAGCACGAGGATTATTGGGGCAATGTAAATCCAGTAGGTCCGAGAGGGGTGTATGATGAAGCGAAGCGATTTCAAGAAGCCATCACTATGGCTTATCATAATTTTCATGGGCTGGAAACAAGAATAGTCCGTATTTTTAATACCTATGGTCCTAGGATGCGACTCAATGACGGGCGCGCTCTTCCTGCATTTATTGGCCAAGCGCTAAGAGGTGAAAATCTCACTGTATTTGGGGACGGCTGCCAAACTCGGAGTTTTTGCTATGTGTCTGACCTAGTGGAGGGTGTTTATAGTTTGTTATTAAGTGATGAAAGCCGACCTGTGAATATTGGTAACCCCCATGAAATCAGCCTCTTAGATTTTGCCAAGGAGGTGATTGCGCTGTGTGGAACTCGATCGAAAATTGAATTTAAACCCCTTCCGCAGGACGATCCCAAACAACGCCAACCCGATATCAGTCGAGCAAAGGCTATGTTGTGTTGGGAACCGATGGTGTCCAGGAAGGAGGGGCTTGCTTTAACTTATGAACATTTTAAATACCAGTTGGCTGGTTCAAGTAGATGAGTATATTTTTACTCATTATTGAGTCAGTTTTCTGCTTGTAATTGTGACTGACTGTGGCATTGCAGTCTTTATATTCTGCTCCTTTGATTGATCAGTCATTTTCTGGTAAAATCCGTTTAAAACTTCTGGCGCGTTTGTTATTAAACCCCAGTAGCCAGGTGTATTTACGCCAATTAGAGCGTGATTTACAGGTGAGTTCGAATACCGTATGTCTGGAATTGAATAAGCTCTCTGTAATGAAGCTGATCAATGTAGTGGAAACGGAAGAGAGTAAGATCAAAAAATATATTGCGAATACTGTACGCCCGCTTTATTCTAATTTACGGTCCATTATTCTAAAATATGTAGGTGTAGATCAATTAATAGAGGAGGTATTTTATAAAATAGGTGAGATTGACGAAGTGTTTTTAACAGGGGAATTTGCAAATGGTATAGAAACTCCCTTTATCGATTTAGTATTGGTAGGAGATATAGATCGATATTATTTAAATAAACTAGTAGAAAGAGCAGAGAAATTATTAGATAAAAAAATTAGAATGGCTGTATTTTCTTAAAATGAATTTTCTCTTTGATTTTTAGAAAATATCCGGCATGTTTCTATTTTTAATGAGGGGGGGGGTAGATTCTAAAAATGAGTAGTGTTGCCTAGACCAACAATAGATATACGTGAACAAACGTAAATCACTAATTCATTGATTGGCGACAATAAATCGATTAAAAATGGAAAAATAAGAGTGTTGGAGCGAATTTTTCACTTTTTAGTTATTTAAAAATCAGTCTAGTCAATTAGTTTTTATTAAGTATGAATTTATTTAAATACACTTTGAACTTTTGTATTTTAATCATTACTGCATTTGGTTTAACAATTAATATAAATAGATTTTATATTAGACCCAATAGTGATGAAATTAATTTAATAAAAAGTCAATTTGGAAATATAATTATTCGTGAAAAAAATGATATACTAAAAATTCAAAATTCAGTAATTGATAAATCTATACCAGCCTTTGTAAGTGATGGTGAAATTAAGGTGAGTAATGTATTAAATAAAGGACTTTGTTATGATCGGAGTCTTATTTTGCAAAAAATTTTAATTTTTAACAATATACCGATTAGACCGGTATATTTATATTATGGAGGCGTAACAGATACTTTTTTTGATTTAGTTTTAACAAGAAAATTAGGAAGTCACAGTGTATTTGAATTTAAATTCAACGATCAATATTATGTTATGAAAACAAATTCTAAAATGGTTGAATTTCAAAAAATTGAAGAGTATTTAAGTCATGAGAATACCAATTTTATTTTTGGGAAAACAAAATACATTAGGTATTTATCAAACAGGCACGGTAGGTTTATAAGACCAAGTTGGATTCCGGATATCTACTTTTTTAATTAAAATAATATGAATAAAAACAAAATTTGCATAGTAGGACTAGGCTATGTTGGTCTACCGCTAGCCGTGGAATTTGCTAAAAAAAACAAGGTAATTGGTTTCGATATAAATTCCGAAAGAGTAAATGAATTGAACAATGGACGAGATGAAACACTAGAAGTTGATGATCAATTATTAAGGTCTGTTCTAGATAAAAGTGGGTTACAAAATAACGGTTTATTTGTTACCACTAACAAAGCCACCATTGAGCAGTGTAATATTTACATAGTTACAGTTCCAACTCCAACCGATAAGTATAATAGGCCAGTATTGACTCCCTTGGTAAAAGCAAGTGAAACAATTGCTGAATTCCTTAAGAGAGGAGATATAGTAATCTATGAATCTACAGTTTATCCAGGTGTTACAGAAGATGAAATGGTACCTGTACTTGAACGTGTTAGTGGTCTAAAATACAATTTAGATTTTTATTGCGGTTATTCTCCTGAGAGAATTAATCCTGGAGATAAAGAACATACTGTTACTAAAATTTTGAAAGTGACTAGTGGTTCTACGCCAAAAATTGCAACTTTAATTGATGAATTATATAAATCCATAATAATTGCGGGTACGTATAAGGCATCTAGTATTAAAGTGGCTGAGGCTGCTAAGGTGATTGAAAACTCTCAGAGAGATATTAACATTGCTTTTGTAAATGAGCTTAGTAAAATATTCAATTTGGTAGGTATTGATACGAATGAAGTATTAGAAGCTGCTGGAACTAAATGGAATTTCCTGAAATTTAAACCTGGCCTAGTTGGCGGTCACTGTATAGGTGTTGATCCTTACTACTTAGCACAAAAAGCACAGGAAGTTGGCTATCATCCAGAAATCATTTTGGCAGGTAGAAGATTAAATGATTCAATGGGTAAGTACGTAGCAACTGAAGTGGTTAAATTGATATTACGAAAAGATCTCAAGGTTATTGATTCTAAAGTTTTATTATTAGGCTTTACTTTCAAAGAGGACTGTCCAGATGTGCGAAATACACGTGTAATTGATATTTATAATGAGTTGGTCAATTTTGATATGAAAGTAGACGTATATGATCCTTGGGTAAATCCAATTGAAGTGAAGAAGGAATATGGAATAGATGTAATTACTCATTTGCCGGTAAGTCAATTTACCGCAGTTATTTTGGCTGTTGCCCACAAGAAGTTCTTAACACTGGATGTCAGATCATTTGCACCTAACGGAGTTGTTTATGACGTAAAAGGAGTTCTTTCTAAAGAAATAATAGATTCAAGATTATAATATTATGTTTAATAGACAACTATATAATACACGTTACCACAATATTGATTTATCAAAGTATTCATATTTAATAACTGGAGGGGCAGGGTTTATTGGATCAAATATTGTAGAATACTTGTTAAAATACAATGCTGGTCATGTTAGAGTACTAGATAATCTCTCCAACGGCTATTATGATAATATTAAACATTTTGTAGGTTTCCCGAATTTTGAATTTATTGAAGGAGATATTCGAGATATGGCAACTTGCAAGAAAGTGGTTAAGGGAATTGATTTTATATCCCATCAAGCTGCTTTAGGTAGCGTTCCACGTAGTATTGAAAATCCAGTAATGTCTAATGATGTTAACGTAGGGGGTTTCCTAAATATTCTAGTTGCAGCAAAAGAATCAAATAAAATAAAAAAAATGGTTTATGCTGCTTCAAGTAGTACATATGGTGACAGTCCTGTATTGCCTAAAATTGAAGGAAATGAGGGTAATCCTTTATCTCCCTATGCTGTAACTAAATTGGTAAACGAAATATACTCTGATGTATTCAGTAGGGTTTATGATTTTCATGCAATAGGGTTACGTTATTTTAATATATTCGGCCCGAAGCAAAATCCCAATAACCCCTATGCCGCTGTAATACCTCTTTTTTGCAAACATTTTTTAGACAATACCCAGCCAGTTATTAATGGCGATGGAGAAACCAGTAGAGATTTTACTTTTATAGAGAATGCTGTACAAGCTAATGTGAGAGCATTTGAAATAGATATAAGCAAGCATGAAGTACTTAATGTTGCATGTGGTGATCAGACAACATTAAATGATATTATCGATTTACTTAGAAAAATAAGTGGTTTAAAGGATAGAGATGTAAATTATAAACCTGAAAGAAGAGGTGACGTAAAACATTCCAAAGCCTGTATTGAAAAGATAAAAAATTTCTGTGGTTACGACCCAAAAGTAAGATTTAGCGAGGGATTAGAAATTACCTTCAGATGGTATAAAGAAAATATATAGTTGGCATAAAAAGAATACATTATTTATATTGTGTCGCTCTAAAAAAAGGTACGCATTCAATGAGTTGTGTCTACTAATCATTGCGACGAGTGGTAAATTAAGAATTTTAATAGATAATGGGAAGTTGAAGTTAACGCATCATATAAATGAATAATATTAATGTTTATGGAAGAAAGCTGTGATTTAAAAAAATAAGGAGTTTGGATGGGGTTCTTCCATTACTTTTTATAAAAGTTTAGCAGCTACTTTTTTGGTATTTACAAAAAACAGCTTAGTTACTAAATGCAACAAACAGTACATATCAAGAGTATGAAGTATTATGGGTTTAAAATTAGATTAATAAGACTATTTTTTATTTAACTAGCACATTAAAATATTATTTATGAGTTCAGAAAAAAGTGATTGGAGTCTTTATACTTATAAAAACTTTCCTATCAAACATCAACCGGCTTGGCCAAATGTTGATGAATACAACAAGTGTATTAATAAATTAAAAAGAGTACCTTCTTTAGTTTACGCTGAAGAAATAAGAGGTTTAAAGAGTGAAATTGAAAATGTTATTAACGGGAATGCATTTATATTACAAATTGGAGATTGTTCAGAGAGTTTTGATGATTGTGAAGGGCCTAAAATTCACAACTTTATCAAAATAATTTCTCAAATGTCTTCAATAATCGAAAATTTAACTTCAAAAAAAGTTATAAGAATAGGAAGAATTGCGGGTCAATATGCTAAACCTAGGTCAGAAGAATTTGAAATGATAAATGGAGAAATTATGCCAACATATAAAGGTGATAATATAAATTCTTTTGAGCCAAACCAAGAATCTAGATTACCTAATCCACAAAGACTAATCGAAGGTTACTATAAGTCTACAGCTATTTTAAATTTAATTAGAGCATTTACACAAGGAGGTTATTTGGAAATGGATAATTTTTCAGATTGGAAAAGTCATTTCTATTTAAATGAGTTGGATCAAATCCATGATTTTAAAGCTGTAGAACAGAAAATAGAAAGTTTTATAAGATGTAATCAAAATTTAACTAGTGTAAGTTATGATTTTTCTAAAATTTATATTTCTCACGAAGGATTATTATTAGATTATGAAGCTGCTTTTACTAGAACTGATACGGTAAAGGGTGGAATTTTTAATACCAGTGCTCATACACTCTGGATCGGCGAAAGAACAAGAGGGCTAAATGAAGCTCATGTTGAGTATTTTAGCGGAATTGGAAACCCGATTGGAATTAAAGTTGGACCAAATTTTGACCCTGAAGAAGTTAAATCAGTATTAAAAAAATTAAATCCTGAAAATCAAGGAAATAAAATAAAATTAATTGCGCGTTTTGGTAGTAAAAATGTAGAAATTAAACTGCAAAAATTAATAAATGCTGTTAATGCTGAAAAATTAAATGTTGTTTGGATGTGTGACCCAATGCATGGTAATACTTTTCAAAATGGGAATTTTAAAACAAGAGCTTTTGATGATATATGTTTAGAGTTTAAATTGTTTGTGGAAGTTTTAAAAAAAAATCATCTTCAAGTGGGGGGGATTCATTTAGAGCTTACAGGAGAATATGTAAGTGAATGTATAGGTGGAATCACTGGTCTTAGTTATAATGATATAAAGAGCAACTATAAGTCAAAAGTTGACCCAAGGTTAAATGCAGCACAGGCTATTGAATTATCATTCAAAATCTCTGATTACTTAAATTAATATTTTTGTGAAAAAAAAAGTATTATTGTTGGGAAGTAGTTTTAGTGCTCTCCCGATTTTAAAATATCTACAAGAAAATAACTTTGAAGTAACTGTTTGTGGATGTATAAAGTCTGATCCATGTCATAATTTTGCAGACAATTCTATTTATATAAACTATTTAGATGTAAATAAAGTTGAGCAAGAGGTTAAAAGTAAAAAGTATGATTACATAGTGCCGTCTTCTAATGATACATCTTACTTAACATGTTCTAAAATTGCTAAGAAATTCAATTTTCTTGGAATTGATTCTATCGAGGTGACTAATATTATTCACAATAAGGAATTTTTTAGAAATTTTTGTCAAAAGTACAATGCTATTTCTCCAAAGTTTGAAACTATATCTTTATCAAATTCAAAAGATATTTTATTGAATTTCCCACTACTTGTAAAACCTACAGATAGTTTTAGTGGTAAGGGAATAACAAAAGTGAATAATCAACTTGAATTAACTTCGGCATTAAATCGAATAAGGGAGGTGTCAAATGATGACAGTTGTGTCATAGAGGAATTTGTTGATGGAACTTTGCATAGTCATTCTGCATTTGTGAGAAATGGTGAAATTGTGATAGATTTTTTTGTAGATGAATTTTGTACTACTTACCCTTATCAGGTTAATTGTTCTAACTTTCCATCACGGCTTAGTACTATTTTGCGAAATTCAGTAAAAAATGAAATTGCTAGAATTATCCAAAATCTTAACTTGGTTGATGGTTTGTTGCACACCCAATTTATATCAAATAAAGAAAAATTTTGGATAATTGAGTCGATGAGACGTGCGCCAGGAGACCTTTATGGCCATATGATTAATTTATCGAACGGTTTTGACTACACTGCTTTTTATGTCAATCCTTTCGTCGGTATAAAAAATGAAAATTTTAAAATTGAAGGAGGGCTTGAAAAACCAATATCAAGACATACTGTTTCGGGTAAAGAAAAGTGTTACCCTGTGTCATTGAATATAAAATTTCCTTGTAAAAATATTGAAATCGTCAATCTTAAAACAACTGGTCAAATAATGGATGGAGCTCCTTTTGATAAACATTCAATACTTTTTTTTGAACATGATAATTTAACTTCGTTGTTTGATAACACAGCTATATTATCTAGCATAGTCAAAACAAATAACTTCACTTATGTGTCATAAAATTGCTTTTTTAGGAGGTTCACTTGATTCTGCTGTAGGTAAAGCGCATAAGGCCGCTATAGAGATTGACAAGAAGTTTAATCTTGTCGCTGGATGCTTTAGTAGAAATACGGAAATTAATTTAAAAACTGGAATCGAATATGGTGTTCAAGTAGATAGGATATATGACAATATCTTAGATTTGATAAATGCAGAAAAAGAAAATTTGGATGCAATTGTAATTTTAACTCCAACAGATAGTCATTATAAAGATATCATATTCTGCGTAGAAGCAAAAATTCCTGTAATATGTGAAAAATCAATGGTTACATCCTCGAAGGAATCAAAAAGAATCCACGATTTGTGTTTAACAACTAATTCATTCTTAGCTGTTACTTATAATTATACTGGTTATCCAATGATTAGAGAATTGCAAAATGTTATTTCATCTGGGAAGATGGGAGTAATAAAAAATATTTGCATAGAGATGCCTCAGGAGGGATTTCTGAAAGTGGATAAAATGGGCAAACCTATTTTTCCTCAAAATTGGAGGCTGAAAGATGGTGAAATTCCAACTTTATCTTTAGACTTGGGTGTCCATGTTCATTCAATAATCAATTTTCTGATTGGGAAAAAACCACTAGAAGTTGTTGCCTCTGTTAATACTTTTGGAAATTTTAAAAGTGTAGTAGATGATATATCATGTATAGTTAATTATTCAGACGGAATTAATGTCAATATGTGGTTTAGTAAATCAGCATTGGGTTATAGAAACGGATTAAAGGTTCGGGTCTTCGGAGATGAGGGTGCTGCTGAATGGATACAGGAAAATCCAGAATTTTTATATTTTTCTGAAAATAATGGAACTAAAACAATAATAGATAGATCTAATTCATTCGTAAAAGTTGCATCTGAGTCAAGATACTCAAGATTTAAGGCCGGACATCCGGCGGGATTTATTGAAGCTTTTGCGAATTATTATTACGATATTTCCGAGTCTTTAGATAAGTTTAAGTCAGGAGAAAAGGAGATTTTAAATCAATATACATTTGGAACAAAAGTTGCACATGAAGGCATGCAATTATTAGAGGCAATTACTAGATCTAAAGAAAATAAAAAATGGGAATCTATTGATGAGTAGCACAATTATACTTGAAAACGATTTTGAAGAAATCAAAAAAAAGCAAAGTGAACAATTTTGTTCACTTTTTCTACGATCTGATAGCTCAAAAAGGTTTCTTTTTGGAAGAAATATATATTCACATTCCATTGTAAATAATATTGAAATAAATGCATTCGTAGATGATTTTTATAACGATTGTTTTTACAATGGTATCAAGGTTATCAAAACTGATGAAATTCCTAAAGATGCTCTAGTAATAGTTGCCTCTGGCGGCAGAACTAAAACAATATGTAAAAAATTAGAAAATGTAGGAGTTTCATATATTGATTATTTTTCCTTTTTAAAGCATTCAAATATTGGCAAGTTAACGGATGTTGTTTTTAATGAACAGTTTAACTTAATATTTAATCAAAACATAAGCAAATACGAGGACTTGATTGAATTATTTTATGATGATTTATCTCGTGAAACGTATAAAAAAATTATAACATTTCGGCTTAAACTAAATTCAGATTTTCTAGAAGGTTTCGAATTCAAGGAGGATAAACAATATTTCGAAGAGTTTTTACGACTAGAATATAATGATGAATCTTTTATTGATGTTGGAATGTTTGATGGCTTTACATCGTTAGAGTTTGTTAAAAGGTGTCCTGGATTTAAAAAAATATATGGGTTTGAGCCAGGTATAATGAATTTCAATAAATGTATTGATATCTTCAAAGAGTATCCAAATGTTGAGATTTTCAACTCAGGTTTGTCTGGTAGAAAAGAGACACTAAAATTTTCAGAATTAGGGTCTGTATCCAAAATCGATGAATTTGGAGAAACTGAAATTAATGTGGACAAACTAGATAATTTCAATATTGAAACTGCTTCTTTTATTAAAATTGATATCGAAGGGGGGGAAAGAGGGGCTTTGGAAGGTGCCAGGTATACTATTTTAAAACATCATCCTAGAATTGCAGTTGCAGTCTATCATAATCCCCTTGATTTTATAGAAATACCTGAATTGGTATTCTCTATAAGAAAAGATTATGATATTTATTTAAGACATTATACAGAAACAATATATGAAACTGTTATGTTTTTTATTCCAAAAAAAAGCTAAATGGTTATTAACAATTGTAAGATAATTGATTTACCAAAAATTTCAGATTATCGTGGTAATTTATCTTTTATTGAATCAAATAATCATATTCCTTTCGACATAAATAGGATTTACTTTTTATATGATGTGCCTGGTGGCGCAGAACGGGGTGGTCATGCTCACAAAGAATTACATCAATTAATTATAGCAATTTCAGGTAGCTTTGAGGTAATTTTAAATGATGGTAAAGATACCGTTACACATTTATTAAATAGGTCTAATAAGGGCCTTTACATTTGCCCATTAATTTGGCGAGATTTGAAAAATTTCACATCTGGGTCTGTATGTTTAGTTCTCGCTTCTGATTTTTATTCTGAAGTTGATTATTACCGAGATTACAAAATATTTTATGAGACAAAAAAAATTTTATTTAAATAAGATTCATTTCATTAAATTAAATTTTATTGTAGTAAGCGTAGATCTTTTATTTAATGTTTCAAAGGCATATTGAATTCTAAACTAGTTATTTATGACAGGATATGAAAGAATTCCATTTATGAATCTTGGTCCAATGCATAGTATGGTGATGGGCCAAATGAAATTGAAGTTTGAAGAGGTTTTGAGTAAGAATGAATATATTAATGGCGATGAGGTGAGCGCTTTTGAAAAGGAGTATTCTATATTTAACCGTGTGGGTTATACAGTTGGCGTTGGTAACGGTTTAGATGCTCTTCGCTTATCTTTGTTAGCATTAGGGATTGGACCAGGTGATGAAGTTATTGTTCCGTCAAATACATTTATTGCAACTGTATTAGCTGTTTCTCACGTAGGAGCAAAACCAGTTTTTATAGAGCCTGATCTCTGTTTTTATAACTTAGACCCTAATAACTTAGCAGCATCCATAACAAAAAAAACTAAAGCAATTATTCCTGTTCATTTATATGGGCAATCATGTGACATGGTCTCTATAAATAATTTTGCTAAGGCAAATGGTTTGTTCGTAATCGAAGATAATGCACAGGCCCATGGTTCTTCCTATAATGGCATATTGACAGGATCATGGGGTGACATCAATGCTGCTAGTTTTTATCCTGGTAAAAACTTAGGAGCTTTAGGAGATGCTGGAGGAATTACCACAAATAGTTTGGATCTTGCTAATAAAATTAGGACTTTAGCGAACTACGGTTCTAGGGTAAAGTATTACAATGATGTGATTGGTTATAATTCGAGGTTGGATGAATTTCAGGCTTCAATTTTAAGAATAAAATTGAAGCATCTCATGGAATGGACAGAGCAAAGGCAAAACTTAGCTTCCAAATATTCTCATTTACTTAGTGGGGTTGGGGATTTAGTTTTACCCAAGACGCATGTAAGTTCTACTCATGTATATCATCTTTATGTAGTTAGGACAAAGAAAAGGAGTGAATTAAAAGATTACTTGTCAAGAAAAGGAGTGGATTGTTTAATTCATTATCCTGTACCACCACATCTGCAAAAAGCTTATATTAAATTAAATTATAAGCTGGGAGATTACCCAATAGCTGAAGAGCTATCTTCGACATCACTGAGTTTGCCATTATGGGTTGGTATGTCCAATGAGCAAGTTGAAAGAGTTTGTTCAGTGATAAAAGATTTTTTTACATCAAATTTTTAATATTATGAAATATGTCGCTAAATATTCTTATTATTTTTTATAATCCCTTGACTCTTAATTAATGAATAGTCTGCCAAAAGTCAGCATCTTCTTAACGACTTATAATCATGTTAGTTATATTGAAGCATGTATTAACAGTTGCATAAATCAAACTTACGAGAATATTGAAATTTGTATAAGTGATGATTGTTCTATGGACGGAACTCCTAAAATTTTGACGACTTTCGCAGCGAAATATCCAAATAAGATTCGATTGAATTTAAATCAAGAAAATCTTGGATTGAAGTATAATGCTCCGATAGCATTAAGTATGTGTTCAGGCGAATATATTTGTGGCTTTTCTGGTGACGATATTATGCATCCAACGAAAATAGAAAGACAAGTGATGGAGTTTATGGAGAATAAAAGGCTTGTATTATGTGGGCATGGAATAAATTATATTGATGCTGCAGGTAATTTTATTTATGAATGTGTGCCTAGTATTAAGGAAGGAGTGGGTGTATTGAATTGGTTGAAAAGTGGTGTGAAAACACATGCTGTGAGTATTATGTTTAGAGCTAATAGGGTACCGCCCTTCGGTTTTGATTTGAGACTAAACTCAGGAGAGAAAAAATTATTTATAGATATAATTGGGGCAGATGGAGAATTTTTATTTTTGAATGACGCACTTGTCGATTATCGGCGACATGGACATAATCTGTCTAAAGATTATAGGACAATCGAGGATTCGATGATGTTTCTGAGTATACTTGATAAGGAATTTAACTATATTCCTACCAGATACATCAATGAAGTTAAATCAAGTATATACTTTAGCGAGTTTGCCTATTTCTTGAAGCGTAAAAATTACAAGAAGTCCGTAATAAAAGTATTTCATTGTTTTTTCTTTTCACCGAAAGTTTTCATTCGAAGACTATTTCTCCTACTGGGCAGAAAAAGTTTAAATTGAGCCCAATTTAAAATATATCTGTCTCAAGTAATAAAAATTGATTATCTCTCTTCGCTTGCTATAGATTAATTAATAGTGAATTCTTGTTATTATTATTAAATTACATCAAACATTTTTAGTTAAATAAAATCAATAGATATAAAAATTAATCTTAATTCAAGTCTAATCCTCAAAATCGTACCTCAGGTAAAAGTATATTTTTACACTTTTTTGGCCAGTGGTTTTCAATCATTATCATCTATAGGCATTAATAAAATCTTGGCTGTTTATGGCGGCCCATTAGCAATTTTAAATTATTCTCAATTTCAGAGTTTTTTTGGAATGATTGGTGCAGTTGGATCTGGTAGTATGGGTAAAGGGATAATGACCATAACAGCAGAGCGGTTTGATATTGACAAAGCTGGGTTTTATTCAGCGATTAAAAGTTCAGTTGAAATTATTTTTTATTTTTCTGGTGTTGTTTTTATTTTAGTTTTGGCTTTTTCGAATAGCATTGGTCATTTTTTATTTGGTTCTAGTTCTGAGTTTTGGCTTATTTTTTCAATAGCGATGAATTTAATCTTTTTCTCTTTTAATTCTATGTATATATCTCTAATTAATGGGTCTGGAAATTTTAAGATTTACAACCAATTGAGATTAGTGCAAAGTATAGGCACATTAATTATGGTTTTGTTTGGTGTTGTTTACGGCGGTTGGAGAGGTGCAATTTATTCAGCAGTTTTAGCCCAATTATTTTTATTTTTATATACATCGAAATATGTTTTGCCTGGATTAAATGTTAATTTATTAAGCGTTTTTAAATCAAAATCGAATTTCGCTGATAGGAAATTCCTTTTGTCGTTTACATCCGTAACAGTAATTTCTACAATTATACTCTCAATTTGTCAAGTATATGTAAGAAATATAACAGTGGGTTTATTAACGGTTGGGGCAGCGGGATATTTTGAAGCACTTCTTAAATTAACGACTTCAATAACTTCAGTTTTTTGGGGAGTATTTAGTATACATTATCTTCCATTGATTGCTAAGTGTAAGTATTTTGACGATTTGAAAGTTCTATTAATATCATTCATAATGAAAATGCTTGTATCTACATTGTTATTTGGATTGGTTTTGATCTTTTTTTCAAGCTATATCATTAATTTATTTTACAGTTCAGATTTTCTTATAATACAAAACCTCATAGTTCCTCAGATTTTATCAGAGATGATAAGGGTTATAGCTTGGTGTCTTGGCTCTGTTATAATTACCAGAAAACATATTTTTATTTTTGGGGTATTAGATGTAATTTTTACTCTGTATCTTATTTTCTTCGTCAGCTATTTTATTGAATCTTTTGGTATTTTAGGGAGAATTTATATTCAAAGTATTTCTTCTTTTGTCTATGCTGTTGTTTGTTTCTTTATAATTCGGTTCCGAATTAGAAAAGATTTTTTAATGGTATTCTAAGCTAATAAAATATTTTCTGCTGATGCTCCCAAGCTCCTTGGATTCAAATCGGCAAGTATTATAAAAAACATAATGCTGTAGGATGTATAAAATAAAAGTTTGTGTCACATTCTCAGCCAAGCATAACGATTGATTTAAAATCGGTATAATTAGCGAAAACTCAGCTATTGCTACTAGTAAATGCAAATCTTGAATGAATATTGGCAAATGTGTGAATGTGCATTTGCCAAGAAAGATATTCAAATAAACTATTAATATAGTTATGAAATTGGTACAGATAGCAGATAGCTTTGCGAAATTGAAATTTTAGGCATTTAATACAAAATCAATGTTGAGTTTCTGCAATCTTATGTAGATGAGTTAATTTGCAAGCTTAATTGAAGTTAATTTAATTAAATCTAGTTCAGTGATACGATTTCCCAATTTCATGCTCTTTATGTAATCTTACGGATGAGCAAAAAAGTTAATTCTACACAAATAAAATTATGGTTTTGAAATATTTTAGGGTAATTCCCTTTTTGCTACCTTCAGTGATGATGATATTACTATTACTGAAGGTAACGGAGAGGATCGATATACTTTTAATTTCATTACCTACATTAATGTACTTACTTCATGGCACTTCGAATAAAAATATGTCTGTTATTTCATCAAATTTATTCCGGGCTATCAGAGTATTGCAGATATTTATACTTCTTCATTTATTCTATGTTTTAGCTTTGTTTAGCCATATTTTTATTGATTGTTTTACTGTGAATATTCAACTAATTTTATGTTTGCAATTTGTCGCTTATTATTTAATGTTTCCCCTAACCCCTGTGGAAAAGAATCGAGTGTTAAATTTTCTTGGTTTTTTTGGATTTTTGTTGTTGTTTAGCACTTTTATTTCTAAGATGGCCTTTGTTGATTTTAATCCTGATATCGATAAAAGCGTATCAGATAGAAGTTTTGGAATTTTGGGTGATCAAGAGGCATGGATATTTTCTATTTACGCTTCCATATTTTTATTCAGGCAGAGGTACATTTATTTCTTGCTGTTTGTTTTAGGTATTTTAATGAACGGATCAATTGGAGCTTTAGTTGTAGTATTTTTTTTTACAATTTATTTTTTATACACTAACTTCAAAATTAGGTATGCGCCAACCTATATATTAGGGGTCCTCATCGTAGTGACTATTCTATTTTTTAGTGACTTAAGTAAAGCGCCAGTTCTCGGTAGACTTCTAGATTTTGAGGAGTTTGCGACTAGTGGTTCCGCAGGTCATAGGTTAGCTGCGCTTGAAAATACGCGTAATTTTTTAGGAGAATACTTTTTGTTAGGTTGGGGAAACTTTTCTTTATACATGCAAAATCAGTACAAGAATTTATTACTCGAAAGTGAAATAGGGCTTTTGACCTTTTTGAGTTCATCTAATAATCAGATTATTGACTTTTATTTACATTTTGGGTTTGTTGGTTTGACCTTATTTATCCTTTTTCTATACAGAGTTTATCAATTTTTGAAGTATAACTATAATACTAATTTGAGTAATGGCTTTTCTAAAGGTATTTATGTTTGGTTTAGTTTTTTTATTTTGTTTAATCAAACAGCTACATGGTTCTTGCCAGGAGGTTTTATTCTGATAATTTTCTCTCTCTACCTGTCCTCGGCTTTTTCGAGTGACGAGAATATATCTCAAACTGAAACAAAGTTTTGATGCAGGTATGAAATTTCTAGTATTTAGGGTATAATTATTTAAAAATTCTATGCTTTCTTTTTTTAATTAGAATTTATTCGCCTTTTTAAGTATCAATTTAACTATTATGAAACGATTTGTTTACGTTTTAAATTCATACTCGGAAAATGATTCGGGCCACTATAAGCATATTATTAATTTACTCAACAAAATATCACAGAGAAATGTTGACGTTGTTTTATTTGTGGAAAATTTGAAGGATATTCCAAGCCAACTTCTTTCAAATATTCAGGTTTATAGTTTACGTAATTATAGAAACGTACTTTACCGTACAATAGATACATTATTTATTTTTACTAGATTATATCGCAATGGATACAGTACATTTTTTATAAGAATTTCTAAATATCCAACACTTTTGGCTTTGTTGATTCGTGTTGTATTTCCGAACTTAAAAATATATTTTTGGTTGAGTGGTCAAGGTATGTTTGAAAAGTATAAGGGGATGAATTACGGATTACGGAAATGCCTTTTTTATATTTTAGAAATATGCCCATTTCAAATAATTTCAAAACAGGTGACTAAATTTGTAACTGGACCAGAATCGATGAAGGAGTATTTTGTACATAATGGCGTTCCGTGTAATAATATTTTAGTAATTTATAACGATATTGACAATAATTACTACAGGCCAGTTTTAAATCTGGAAACTAAATTATTTTTAAGAAATAAATATAATTTACCTTTAAATAAGGAAATAATATTATTTGTTCATCGATTTTCACCTGTAAGAAAGACTGGTGTTTACTTGGAAAATTTAATCCCATCCTTATGCGATAAATTTGAGGATTGTGTTTTTGTTTTTGTCGGGGATGGTCCAGATTTAATGAATATAGTAGCTTTTTTTAACGACTATATTTCTAGGGGTCGCTGTATATTTTTGGGTGCAAGAGTTGAATCGGAAATTTTGGATTTATATCAATTATCTGACATTTTTATTAATCCAACATATTCCGAAGGATTTCCTAGAGTGATTTTAGAGGCGATGGCCTGCGGCTTACCCATAGTTTCGACAGATGCAGGAGGTATTAGAGATATTATATCAACACAGCAGTTAGAGTTCATGTCAGATAGGGAAAGGCCTGATCTTTTTACTGATAATGTTATCAAATTAAAGGAAGACTATAATTTGCGTGATATGATAATTCAAAATAATCTATTACATGTTAAAAAATTTAGTACTGAACGTGTTACGGAAATGTATTTGTCTTTGTTAATTAAAAGTTAAATAAAAAATTATGAAATATTTATTTATTGGAGCGCATCTCGACGATATTGAGTTAGCAGCTGGGGGCACTATTGCAAAGTTAGTAAAATGTGGGCATAAAGTTTTAATGCTTTGCTTGTCGAAATCGGATTATGTTAATCTACATGGCGAAACTTTGCGTGTAGTGGATGAAGCTCTTTATGAAGGTCACGTAGCTGCAAAAATTCTTGGTGCTGAGCTGCATGTTTTAGATTTTCCAACAAAGGATATTCCGTATAATTCAATGGTCGTTGAAGCAATCGAGATGGAAATGTCTTTATTTAAACCGGATATCATTTTTACGCATAATGTAAATGATACACATCAAGCACATATTTCTACGGCACTCTCTACGCTATCAGCGGCAAGGCGATTTAATACAATTTTTTTTTATGAACCTATCTATCCTTCTGGGAGAGCACATATTCCATTTCGCCCAGATATGTACATAGATATTTCTGGTTTTATGGAAGTAAAGCTCGATTCACTGCGTGCACACAAAAGTCAATATGATAAATATGGAGACGTATGGTTGAATGCTGTAAAGGCCCGAGCTGAATTTCGGGGTTTTGAGAATGGTTTGAGACTAGCCGAGTGTTTTGAGGTTTCTCGAATGGAATATAAAATTCAATAAATTTATGTTAGCGGCAATTCATCAGCCAGAACATCTTCCATGGTGTGGCTTGTTTCATAAGATAGCAAATGTGGACGTTTTCATTTTTTTGGATAATGTTCAATTTAAGAAGAATTACTTTGAAAATAGAAATATTATTTACAATCAGAATGGGCCATTTTGGCTAACTGTGCCTGTTCAAATGAAGGGGCATATTTCAAAGAAGTTTTTTGAAATGGAAATTGTTGAGCACTGGAAGAAAAAGTATATTGAAAGTTTAATACAGAATTATAAAAATGCTCCGTACTTTAAAGATTGTATCACAACTGTAGAGTTCATTCAGAATTATCAAGGATTAAGTTTGGCAGAATTAAATATTGGAATTATTTGTAATGTTTTAGAAATGCTAAATATTAATACTGTAATTCAGAGGGCTAGCTACATGGAAGTTGGTGGTTCAAGTACAGAATTATTAATCAGTATATTGAATTCTTTACAAGCGAATGAGTATCTAGTTGGAAAGAGCGGATTTGATTATATGAATCTAGATTTATTTAATGATTCTAATATTAAACTAGTTCCTCATAAGTTCAAATCCCCTTCATATAAACACTTTAGAAATCTAGAATTGGCAAAGGTGCCCTCTTTTTTTGATGTTTTATCTAATGTGGGCATCTTTCAATTTGAGAAAATTGTAAAGTCAAAATATGAAAATTGAAAAATTAGATACATTAGATGATGGTTGTTACTTGCAACTTTGTGAGCTTGATCGTCAAGCGGTGTATAAATATGGTAATTCTTATTCAGAAGAAAATTGGTCACTTGAATCTTTTAAGTATAACCTACCTGATAAGGGTCGTTTAAGTCTGATCGCATTTGATTTGTTAGGTAATGTTATAGGGTTTGTAATTGCATCTTCTAAGCAAGGGTTTGCTTATATTCATCGATTTGCAACAGTACGAATACAGGGATTAGAAGTTTCCGATAAATTAATGGAGGCATTCATTCTAAATACATTAGAGTTTAAAGGTTGCGCGCTGCTTGTTTCTATGTCAAATGAATCTGCAATTAATTTTTATCAAAGATTCGGATTCAGCATTGAATCAGTAAATAGCAAAACTGTAAATCTGTTATTTCCCAGTTCGTTACCTGAACTTTTCATAAAGAGTGATTCGCAATTACATCCAAAGCATTTAATGACCAAGATAATCACAAAGAAGGTAATATTCAATGTTTCAAGTAATATACTTCATGATTTTGATTGGAATTCACAAAGAGGAGTAAATTCTAAATATTTTGCAGCCCGTGGTACAGAATTACATTTTATTGGTTTTAGCATAAATAGTAAATCATCCACAGAAATTTATAGTTATTGTGGAAGCAAAATTTATTTTCATAGATTATCAACAAAAGGCATTTTAATTAAGCGTTTTTTAAAGTTTATTTCAAGGTTACATTATCTGATAAAGGTTTATAAACCAGAAATTTGTATTGCGAGTGAACCAATTTTTGGTGGTAGCGCGCTTTTATTATTATCTTATTTTAGAAATTTTAAATTCTTGGTGGAAGTACAAGCCCAATTAACACGATTACCCAAGGGTTCAATGAGTGGGATAAAGATTAGTTTAGTTAAATATCTGACAATTATTTCATGTTTTAGAGCAAATTTAATCAGAGCTGTCTCTGAGTGTGTAAAAAAAGAATTAGTTCAAGATGGTATTAAAGAAAAAAAAGTTAGAGTTATCCCTTCTCGTGTTGATTTAAAATTGTTTAAGTCAAGAAATTCAGATAATTATTATAAAATATTAAAATTACGAGGAGGTCAAATAAACTTCCTATTTGTTGGACGTTTAGTTGTATATAAAGGTTTGAACCATCTTATTGCTGCGCTTGCAGATATGCCACTTTTAGATTTTAAATTAACGATCCTAGGCGATGGTCCTCTTAGGGAAAACCTACTTTCTTTGGCTATGCATTTAGGAATTGCAAACAAAGTTGTTTTTGTGAAAGAGGTAAGCTTGCAGCAAGTACCTAGATTTATCGAAAATACAGATTTCTTTATTCTCCCTTCTACTGATGAAGGTTTTCCACGAGCGATGTTAGAAGCCATGGCAATGAAAAGAGTTGTTATTGCTTCATTAGTCGGCGGGATTGGTGATATCGCAAAAGATGGAATTAATGGCTATTACTTTAGGCCGAATAGTCCAGCAGAGATAGTTTCAAAAATTTCTGAGGCTGTTGAATCAAGTCGTAATGATGAAATTGTTATGAATGCTTATGAGTTAGTTTCCAAAAACTATAATTTTAATTTTCAAATGAATCAATATTTTAACTTTATAGTAAAAGATCACAATGAAGATTATTAGGTTATCCGATGTTCAATTTCCAGCTTCAGGTGGTAAAGCGAAACATGTATTCTTTCTAAGCAAATTTCAATTAGAAAAGAATTGGGACGTAATTAATATATTCAATTTCGGGGAAAGAATGCATAGAAAGGACATTAGAATTCTTTCTAAGTATGAACTTAGAAATTTTAAATTTGCAAGTCTATTCATTTTCATTTTCACTTTTATTTCATTGCTTGCTGTTTTAAAAAGACGATTGAGAGCAGATATTGTTCACATTCATGGTGATTATGTTCATTTTATATTAGGTATATTTTTAAAAAGAGTTACTCGGGCCAAGGGGCTTGTTTTCACTTACCATGGAGCTTTCTATAACAAGTGGATTCATAAATTATTTATGAGACAATCATTGTCTTCTGCGGATTTGGTTTTTTTCACTGGAAAAGAAGTGTTTGATTATTATCATTTTTATTGTAGAAAAGCAATTTTTCAACCAAGTGGAGTTAGTCCAGCATTCATGATAAATAATGACAGAAAAGTAAATATCATTTATGATGTCATTTGTATTGCAAATGTTTGGCATCCAAAAAATCTTAAATTATTTGTCGATATTGCTTTTCTTTGTCCTAATTTGAAATTTTGTCATATTGGGGATGGTGTGGACTTAAGTATGTTAAAAGAATATGCAAATTCACTTGATGTGATAAATATTAATTTTTGTGGAAGGCTGTCTGAAAGTGATTGTATAAAATATTTAAAAGTATCCAGACTGTTTTTATTAACCTCTTTACATGAAGGTACGCCGACCGCGGTTATGGAAGCAATTTCTGTAGGGTTGCCGGTATTAACTACGAATGTAGGTGGAATAAATTCTGTAGTGAAAGATGGCGTAAATGGTTACATCATTGATTCATTCTCTCCATTAGATTTCTCTACCAAGTTGCTGGATTTGTTAAGTGACCATGCCTGTTTAAATTTAATAGCTAGAAATAATTTTGCCTTAAGAGAATCATTAACCTGGAACTCAGTTTGTAACGTTTACTCCCAGGAAATGGAGAGTATTATTTGATAATATGAAAAGAAGCATATTGATTGATGGAACTTTTCTAGGCAAATTTGAAGATGGATTAGGGACGTATACTTTGTGTAATCTAAAGTCTCTTGTCGATTTATTTCCGCAAGAATTTGATCTTAAGATTATTGTTAACAAGAATAGTATATCAAAATATTACTTGGAGCTTTTGTTAACTCTTGATTTGACAATTATTTACTCGAAAATTAAGCCAATAGGTATCTTAAGAGAGTTTCATTTTTTATTATTATCTAAGAAGTTTAGTTTTGATGTTTTTTGGAGCCCTAGTAATTTTAGCCCATTATTCATTAAAAATGCTGTCTGGACAATTCACGATTTGACTTTCTTAACGAATCCAAATTATGGTCAAAAATTTTATTTAGCTAAAAAGATTTATTTTAAGGCATTAATATATTTTGGAATTCTAAACTCAAAAAAGATAATTTGTGTTTCAAAATACACCCTTAATCAAGTTAAAAGTAACTTTAATTTAGTATTTAAAAGAAATCATTCAAAGTTCTTGGTTATATATGAAGGAGTTTTAGCCTGTTCTGCTGTGTTTAGAAAAGGGACAAAGTTCCATAAAAGAACTTTGTTATATCTAGGATCTTCAAGGCGCCACAAGAATTTATTTAATCTATTGGTTGCTTTTGAAAGAGTTATTGGTGTATCCACTTTAAATTTAGTATTAGTAGGAAATATGCAATTCTTATCGAGTGATGAACGCTCAATTATTGAGCGGATTAATAAAAAGGCTATAAGGATTAAGTTAGTTGGTTATGTGAGTAGATGCGAACTTGAAAGGCTATACAGTGATTCAAAAGCTCTTATTTTTCCAAGTTTTTCGGAGGGATTTGGATTGCCAATCCTAGAGGCATTTAATCATAAAATTCCTGTGTTGTGTTCAGGTATTGAGCCATTTATTGAAATTACTAATGGCGAAGCTTTGTTTTTTAATCCACATTCTGTTGGCTCTATTGTAAATACAATATTGAGGTTAGAGAGCATGAGCTCTGAGGAGTATGATGCATTGGTTGTAAGAGGTTCAAAGCGATTGAATAATTTTTCATGGGATTTCTCAGCAAGGGAGTTAAGTAAACTTTTTAAAGCTTAAGATTAATGTGCGGTATTAATGGTATAATAAGAAAACAGCAAAGTATTTCTTTATCTGACGATATTGATAGAATGAATAGGTCAATTATTCATCGTGGTCCAGACGATGTTGGAGCATATCAAAATAATGGAAGGGTGGCTCTTGGAATGAGGAGATTATCAATAATTGATTTATCATCAGGTAAACAGCCTATTTTAAGCGAAAATAAAGATAAAGTCATTGTTTTTAACGGGGAAATATATAACTATAAGTCACTTCAATCAGAATTAATATTTTTAGGCTATAAATTTAAAACCAGTTCAGATACAGAAGTTGTTTTAGCGCTGTATGAGTACTATGGAGAAGATTGCGTACAATATTTGAATGGAATGTTTGCTTTTGCAATTTATGATCAATCTAGGTCAGTACTTTTTATTGCTAGAGATCGTTTCGGGGAGAAGCCATTATATTATTATCGTTCCAATGATGAATTTTTGTTTGCCTCTGAACTGAAAAGCATCATAATACTTAATTCCTCATTAAAAAAGATATCAACTACTGCTCTTCATTTGTATTTTTCTTTAAGTTATATTCCTGCGCCACACACTATCTACGAGAATATCTATAAGTTGGAACCCGCAACGATTTTAACTATAAATATAGATACCTTAGAATATAAAACGTACAAATATTGGGATTATAATAATGAAAATAGATTGGAAGAAGTAAGCAGTAGTTATGATATTGCAAAAAAACAAGTGACTGATTTAATTTTTGATGCTGTTGAAAAAAGAATGGTATCAGATGTTCCAATTGGCGTTTTTTTAAGTGGAGGTATTGATTCAGCTATTGTTGCGTCTGTGATGGCGAAGTTAAGTGATACCAAGATTAAAACATTTACTATCGGTTTTGATGACAAGCGCTATGATGAATCTTCACGTGCACAAAAAATAGCTTATCATATTAATTCTGAGTATCTCCATTGCGCTTTGAATTATAATAATTTAATTCACGATGTTGACGAGGTAATTCTAAATTATGATGAACCTTTTGCGGATCCTTCTGCATTGCCTACATATTTTGTAAGTAAATACACTTCGAATTTTGTTAAAGTTGCACTGACAGGAGACGGAGGGGACGAAGTCTTTGGTGGATATAACAAGTATTTATTTCAGACGATAGGCACGGTATTGAAGCCCTTAACTCCTTTGAAATCAATTAAAGCTGTATTAAGTAGTTCATATTTTACAAATTTAGACTCTAAAAGTAAAATCATTAAGTTACAAAAGTTTTTCAATTCTTTGGATGTAAATTCTATGTTGAGTCATTTGAATATTATTCAATTGGCATTTAGAAATCAAGAATTATATGAGGTTTTAAACACAGAAAGATATTTAGATATTCGAAAGTTACTTTTGTCTATTTGTGAACCAATACCCCTGTCAATAAATTCAGACTTGAAAATTGCCAGATACATTGATTTTAAAGTTTCTTTGGAGGGTGACTTGTTGCCGAAAGTTGACCGTGCCAGCATGTTGGTTTCGTTGGAGTGTCGAGCTCCTTTTCTAGATCATCGTTTAGTGGATTTATCATTTAGTTTACCTGACAAATATTTAATAAAAGGGAGAAATAAAAAACGAATATTGAAAGATGCGTTTGAATGGGCTGTTCCCAAAAATTATTTTAATTCTCCAAAATCTGGATTTGAAATTCCCTTAGGAAGCTGGTTCAGGAATGAACTTAAATCTTCCCTTCTGAATTATTTATCTGAAGATTCATTATCGGTTCATGGATTGATTAATGCCAAATACACTAGAGTAATATTAAGTGAGCATTTAAGCGGGTCCTACGATCATTCCTGGAAACTATGGACAATATATTGCTTTCAAAAGTGGTATTTCGAAATATTTTTAAAACCATGATGATTATGAATAATCCTACGTTTGTAATTTCTTTAGATTTTGAAAAAATGTGGGGTGTTTTTGATAAGAGAACTACTCGTACTTACGGAGAAAACATTCGCAATGTAGATTTAGTAATCGATGGAATACTTAAATTATTTGAGAAATACGATATACATGCAACTTGGGCAACTGTTGGTATGTTATTTCACAAGGATCTTCAGTCTTGTAAGAATAAACTTCCAATTGTATTACCGCAGTACAAGGATAATAAACTATCATCTTACTCTCATTTGAGTGAAATCCTCTTAGGTGATTTTAGGGTTTATTATTCTGGTTTAACTAGTATAAAAAAGATTAGTAATTTCCGTCATCAGGAAATTGCGACACATACATATAGTCATTTTTATTGTTTAGAAGAAGGTTCGACCGAGGATGCTTTTTGTAAAGATCTTGAAATGGCCTTTTCCATTTCAAATGAATTTGGTTTAGAAACTAAGTCAATAGTTTTTCCACGAAATCAGTACAATCAAAAATATTTAGAGCTATGTTCCTCAAAGGGGATTAATGCTTTTAGAGGAACAGAGATGAGTTGGGCCCAAAAGAGTAGAAATCAAAATGAATTAAGGATAATTCATAGAATCATCCGTTTTTTAGATTCATATATAAATCTAACTGGGCAAAATGTTTATAAGCATCTAGAGGTTTACAATGAAAAACTTGTTAGTATCCCTGCCAGTTTTTTTTTAAGACCTTACAACTCTAAATTAAAATGCCTTGAGCCGTTAAAAATGAGTAGATTGAAAAATTCAATGTTGGCAGCAGCCAAAAATAATGCTTTATTTCACCTTTGGTGGCATCCACATAATTTTGGTGCAAATATGAACGATAATTTAGTTCAGTTAGAGTCAATTTTAATATATTACTCATATTTACATGAAACCTATGGTATGGTTAGCAAGAATATGACAGAGGTGGCAAATTCTTATAAGTAAATTTTATGCGAGTTATAATTATTGGTTCTGATAGTTTGTCGACTAAAATTTTATATAATGCTTTAAATGCTGAATTTAGTGTAGTGCAAGTTATTCTAGAAAAAAAAGAATCTAGATTAACCTTTTTAAAACGTAGGATTAAAAAACTTGGTTTTTTAAAGGTTTTGAACCAGTTATTATTTATATTGATTTTTTCTGAAATTTTACAGTTTACATCAAAAAGTAGACTTAATAATATTTTTCAAAGTCATAATCTCAATATTTCAGATATACCAGAATATAAAATTAGAGGAGTCAATTCAGTTAATTCTCTTGAGAATATTCATTTCTTGCAAACATTTTCATTAGATTTTATTGTACTTAGTGGAACACGAATTATCTCAAATAGGTTAATAAAATCAGTTAATACTCCAATTTTAAACATTCATGCAGGTATTACTCCCAACTATAGAGGCGTCCATGGAGCTTATTGGGCTTTTGTAAATCAAAAGAAAAACTTAGCTGGCGTAACATTGCATTATGTTGATATGGGAGTTGATACGGGCGTAGTTATTGCACAAGAACTTATTTCAATAACTGCTGAAGACAACTACTCAACTTATCCAATATTACAATTATCTCTAGGAATTCAGTTATTAAAAAATTTTTTAAATCATTCCAAATATGGATTGTCATATAATGGTAGCTTTTATGGTGATTTAACTGAATCAAATCAATGGTATCATCCTGGTTTTTTTGAGTACTTGTATAATCGAATTATTTTAGGTGTTAAATAAGAAGCGTATACTTTTCGTTGCTAATGTCGATTGGTTTTTTATATCCCATCGGCTTGTAATTGCCGAAGAAGCGAAAAAAAAGGGGTTTGAGGTAATTGTAGCTGCGGAAGACACGGGTAGGTCTAGTGAAATTCGAGATAAAGGTCTTGAATTTATAAATCTATCTTTTTCAAGGTCAGGAACCAATCCTTTTAAAGAGCTAGTTACCCTGATTAATTTTTTTAATATTTACATTAAAATAAAACCAGACATTGTACATCATATTACCTTAAAACCTGTAATTTATGGGTCGATAATTGCTAAAATTGTAAGAGTGAATGGCGTAGTTAATGCGATAAGTGGCTTGGGTTATTATTTTACTAAAGGGCGAAAAAGTTTTGTGAAAAAGGTAATGCTTTACATTATGAGTTTGGGGTTTAGTCGTAAAAATTTAGTAGTTATTTTTCAAAATAAAAGCGATCAAGAGGAGCTAATTAACTTTGGTATAATCAAGTTAAGTAATATCATTGTTACAATTAAAGGCTCTGGAGTAGATTTGGAAAAATATTATGAATCCCCTTTTCCTACTTTCAATCAAATTATAATTCTTTTGCCCAGTAGAATGTTATGGGATAAGGGGGTTAAAGAATTACGGGAAGCATCATATATTTTAAAAGAAAAATATTATAATAAAGTTAAATTTATTTTAGCAGGATTAGCTGATGAAGAGAACAGAGCTGGCGTACCTATTTCCTATCTTAAGGATTGGGAAGAGGGCGGGTATATTAATTGGGTAGGGTATCAAAAAAATATGTTGGAAATTTATCAAAATTCACATATCGTAGTTTTACCGTCTTATAGGGAAGGAATGCCTAAATCACTTCTTGAGGCATGTGCAGTAGGTAGAGCTATTATTACTACTAATGCAATAGGATGTAAAGAGACTGTAGAAGAGGGAATTAACGGGTTTAAAGTTCCTGTAGCTAACGCGAATTTACTCGCGAATGCTTTAGAGAAATTGATTACTAATCATGACTTGATTAAACAAATGGGTCATAATTCTAGAATTAAGGCTGAGAAAGAATTTGATGTCAAAAATGTAGTAGAAAAACACATAGAAATTTATAATAGTTTATTAATTGGATAGTATACTTATTTCAGGATCAACAGGATTTGTCGGGTCAAATCTTGTTGAATTATTTAGAGAAAAATACTCACTCATTGATCTCTTAAGAAATTCACCAATATCAATTAGTCAAAGTATTGTCATCCATCTTGCTGGCAAGGTCCACGACCTAAAAAACACTTCAAAGCCAGATGAATACTATCAAGTTAATACTGAATTAGCAAAAAAAGTATTTGACGCCTTTCTGGTATCAGAGGCTAAGGTTTTTATCATATTAAGTTCAGTTAAAGCGGTTGCAGATCATGTAAATGGTGATTTAACTGAAGGCCATCTTCCGAATCCAGTTACTCACTACGGGAAAAGTAAACTTTTAGCTGAACAGCACATATTATCAAAAGAAATCCCTGTGGGAAAACGTGTATATATTTTAAGACCATGCATGATTCATGGACCCCGACATAAAGGAAATCTCAGTCTGCTTTATAAGTTAGTCTCAAAGGGGATGCCTTGGCCACTTGGTGCTTTTAATAATGAACGTTCTTTCTGTAGTATTGAAAATTTGATGTTCATTTTCAAAGAACTTATTGAAAGAGATGATATTCCCTCCGGAGTTTATAATGTGGCAGACGATGTAGCATTATCTACAAATGAGGTAATTTCTATTTTGGCAAACACGCAAAACCGAAAACCTAAGATTTGGAAGATTTCAAAGGGATTGGTTCAGTTCATAGCCAAAATGGGGGATCTGTTTAAACTACCCCTAAATGGCGAACGATTGCAGAAACTAACAGAATCTTATGTCGTCAGCAATAAGAAGTTAATGAATGCCATTGGCAAGCCACTTCCAGTATCGAGCAGAGAAGGGCTGCTTAAAACATTTCAATCATTTAAATAATTAATGAGACGAATCTTTGATATAGCATTCTCTTTTCTTGGGTTGCTAATCTTAAGCCCTATAACTCTTTTACTTTTGATTGTTGGGTTATTTGATACGGGCTCGCCATTGTTTCGGCAAGAGCGTGTTGGCGTCAATCAAAAACCATTTCAACTGCTGAAATTTCGCTCGATGCACGTGAACACTGAAGCTGTTGCAACGCATTTGGTTCAAGTGAGTGCTTTAACAAAGTGGGGGTCCTTTTTACGCAAATCTAAATTGGATGAACTCCCACAGTTGTTTAATGTGCTAATGGGTGATATGAGTTTTGTGGGACCACGTCCCAATTTGCTCAATCAATTAGAATTGATTGAAGAACGGGGAAAGAGAGGGGTTTATTCGATTCCTCCAGGTATTACTGGGTTGGCGCAGATCAATAAAATTGATATGTCCACCCCACAACTCTTAGCAGAAACCGATGCTAAGATGATTGAGCATCTCAATGTGTGGTACTACTTTAAATACATCTTTCTTACTTTATTTGGTAAAGGGTTTGGAGATAGAGTAAGAAAATAAAAGAGTGACCCATTTCTGAGCTACCCGTATTTGATTTACTCGGTCATTGTACTTTACCCACTCCTGCAATACTGAATCGGCAGATCAGGAAAAGTTTTAAAAAACCAACTCCATCGATGGAGACGACGCCGAGTTTTTCGCATCGCCAAAGTTAAACTTCATTTAACGAATTCGATTTACATGCCGCCTTTATTGTAAATATGATTGTGCAACCATCGTGACTTAACCCGAGCGGGTAGATTTGAAACTACTTTGATTTTGACACAGTTCTCCTCCTGAAGCGCTTTTTCAATACACTTGGGTATCACCTTATCGAACGTGGAGTTATCCTCTTTCCACCTTTCCATATTTTCTTTAATCCATCTTCATAGGCGGTAAAGTACACCGCATAGTATGCATTCTCTGATAGAGCATACACATCGAGCGTAAACAAGTACAGCTAATTATACAGGTCAAAAAAATTTTGGCGTGGACGAATTCACTTGTGCCGATGAGAGCATTAATTCTGTGTTCATTATTCACTTTGAATAAATTTTGGTTATGACTTTAAAGTCATTCAAAACATACCCAAATGAATTGAACTTAAAAAAGTGGCACCTTTTTTTCTAAAATCCTTCTTAATACTTGTGAATCAATTTCTTCAACTTCCCAAATTTTTGCTGAATAATTTTTAAATCACATGCCACGGTGTCGAAATTAGCTCCTATCCATCTCTTCGTATTTTTATATTTCGGGTCTTTGGGGTTCATCAGAATCTCCTTTAGTTTCTGAAAACTTTATGTTACGCACTAATTACCCCTTTCTTTAAATTTTATTACTCTAACTTTAGGTAAACATATTGGTTTTTTCAATTAAAAATTAATTATGCGTAAAAAGGTTGTCAAATCAGGATGTTATTCAAATTGTAAAACAATTAGTCGAAGGCAAATACGCAAAAGATTTAGCCAATGCTTATGATGTTTCGGTTGTTCATCCTGCTAAAAGAAGTCGTAAGCCAAAAGTGCAAAGGTTAGAAAATAAAAATGTAGAAGCGCCTATTCAAAAAGTGAAAACCTTGGTTAAAATGGAGAAATATGACTTTATTATTAACTAAGTAAGAGTAACAGTTTCTAGAAAGGCGATAAACGTGCATATTCCCGCTGATTATATGATCGTTAATTTCTAATATTTATGTTAGCTTTACGGCTATTCTTTAAAAGTTTTATTGATGAGTCAGCCTACAGAAATTCAAGTACAGCAAGACGAGATAAGTTTAAGTGACATGATCAAGATGATTCAATCTTGGTTTTCGCTTTTATGTAGGAACATTATTCCTGTTGCAATTATTGGTCTCCTTGGTGCAGGAGTGGGTTACACCAATGCTATACTTGCGAAAATTAAATACAATTCAGAGCTTCGGTTTGTCGTTAAAAGTGAGGGGTCTTCGTCAGGGCTTAGCGGCATGTTGGGTGGCCTTGGATCTGTTTTAGGTGGCAGTACAATGGGGTCACCACTGGAAAGAACAATAGAAATTGCGAGTTCAGATAGAATTGTTGGTTCTGCACTATTGTCTGAGGTACAAATTGAAGGCAAAAACGAAATTTTAGCCAATATCTTGATTCGGATTAACAAATTGCATAAAAACTGGGAAAAAGATAGTTTACTTAATGGAATTACATTTAATAAACAAGACACATCCATAGAATCTATGGCCTTCCCCAAGCGAAAAGCTATAAAGATGCGAGAAGCACTCTTGATTCCAAAAAATGGGGATGGGGTTATAACAAAGTCTTATGATAAAAAATCTGGAGTAGTTACTTTATCTGCCACTCACGAAAATGAGGAATTTGCAATTGTGCTGACAAAAGAAGTCTTTAATAAACTGCGTGACTTTTATGTAGAGCAAATGATCACTTCTGCTGCCAATAATGTGCAAATTCTTCAAAAAAAGGTAGATAGTATCAAGTTCGAACTAGCAAGAGTTCAATCATCCTATGCCAGAAATACCGACCAATCTTTTGGTTTGTTATTTCAAGAAGATAAAGTTGAGCTAAAAAAATTGGCGGTAAGGGAGCAAATGCTAATGACAATGTATGGAGAGGCTCAAAAGAATTTAGAGACCTTTAAATTTATGAATGACTCGGCGATTCCTTCGCTGACCGTAATTGATATGCCGTATTCTCCATTAAAAAAAATTCAGCCCAGTAAAATTTTATTTACGGTAGGTGGTGCCTTATTGGGGGCATTTTTCACTTTCCTTTTTATTGCCATCCGTCGCTGGTACAAAAATCTTATGGCTTCCTAATAAATGTCGAACCTTGCTACAGTTCTATGGTATTTACATTTACGAAGCTTCTTTACATAGGGCAATCTCAACAATTGTTGAAGAATTAAGTGCCTATATTATTAATGTAGACCAAACCCTGTGCATCAGTGCCACTGGTGCGCATGGCCTGGTAGAAGCCCAAAAAGACTCTTCTTTTAAAAATATCCTCCGGCAATTTTATTGGAATCTTCCCGATGGCATGCCCTTGCTTTGGTGGGGCCGTTTAAAGGGATATTCCCAAATGGATCGATGTTACGGTCCTGACTTTTTTGCAGGGGTTATGCAAGCTACTTCTAGAATGAAAGTGGCTCATTTTTTTTGTGGGGGTAAGCTAGGAGTGGCGGAAGAATTAAAAACTGCCGCTGAATTAAAGTGGGAGAATAACAATGTGGTAGGCACTTATAGTCCACCATTTAGCCTGATGCAGCAAGCGGATTGGGCAGAATTGGTTTCAAAAATCAATGAATCGAATGCCCAGATTATTTGGATTGGGTTGAGTACGCCAAAGCAAGAGAAATTTGCATATGAGTTATCAAAGCGCGTTAAGGTGAAATTTATCATCACCGTGGGAGCTGCTTTTGATTTTCATACGGGACGTTTGTCGCAAGCACCAAAGTGGATGCAACGTGCCGGATTGGAATGGTTCTTTCGCTTACTAAAAGAGCCTCGACGCTTATGGAAACGCTATATAAAAATTGTCCCTAAATTCGCTATACTGGCAGGAGTTGATTTAATCAAGCATTACCTGCACAAAAGAACTTGATATGCGAAAAATACTGGTTTGTGGTGCCGGAGGGTTCATTGGTGGACATCTGGTAAAAAAACTAAAAAAAGAAGGCTGCTGGGTGCGTGGCGTCGATATCAAACACCATGAATTTACTACCTCCCCGGCAGATGAATTCATAATAGGTGATTTAACTCGTCAGGAAGTAGTAGAAAAAGTACTCAATCAACCCTTTGACGAAGTTTATCAATTAGCAGCTGATATGGGTGGTGCTGGGTATATTTTTACCGGAGAGAACGATGCCAACTTAATGTTTAATTCGGCCTCTATCAACTTGAATATTATTCAGCAGGCCTATTTAAAAGGAGTTAAGAGAATATTCTACTCATCCTCAGCTTGTATATATCCAGCCTACAACCAAAAAGATCCTAATAATCCCAATTGCGCAGAGAGTTCTGTATATCCGGCAGAACCTGATAGTGATTATGGCTGGGAAAAATTATTTAGCGAGCGTTTGTTTCAGGCTTTTGCACGAAATCATGGCATGCAGGTGCGCATTGCGCGTTTTCATAATGTCTTCGGACCGGAAGGAACTTGGACAGGTGGAAGAGAAAAAGCGCCCGCAGCTATTTGCCGCAAGGTAGCGGAGGCAGAGGAAGGAGGACAGATTGAAGTGTGGGGCGATGGGTTGCAAACCCGCTCGTTCCTTTATATCGATGAATGCTTAGAAGCTGTAGAGCGCTTTATGAATAGCTGTTTTGAAGGACCGGTGAATATTGGTTCGGAAGAGATGATATCTTTAAATGACCTGGCCAAGATGGTCATGGAGATTTCAGGTAAGAAGCTAAGTATTTACAATAAACCCGTAAGCTACGAAGGCGTACGTGGTCGTCGCTCTGATAATAATCTTATACGCTGTAAGCTAGGATGGGCTCCCTCTCGACCCTTATGTGAAGGCATGGCTAAAACCTACGAATGGATTGCCGCAGAAGTCGCTAAAACAGTCCCGGTATAAATTTTTCCTATGCTTCGTGTTGCTATTCTGTTGTTGATTTTCTCTTTTACTATTAATGGCAACCTTTTAGCACAACCTGTTTTTGAAAGGCATACCCACGAAGTAAACAATTACCTGTCTCGTCTGGCTCAAAAAGGGTTAATGGAGTGGAATGACAATATTAAGCCCTTGCGTATGGACTTGATTTTGGCTGCACTTGACTCTTTAGCCTTGCAAAATCAAAAGCTTAGTTCGATTGAAAAAAAAGAGCTTTCTTTTTATCAATCACTTTACAAAACAGCAGCACTTCATCCCAAACTGCGACAGCAAAGTCCTGATTTTTCTTACCAGTTATTTCCCGTGGTGAGCGGACAGCTAGTCGCTTCTGATTCGATTAATTATTTTAAAAGAAGTATCGGACTTAATGCCTTTGGAAGCATCTCAAAGCGATGGGGCTATCAACTCTCGTTTCAGGATATAACAGAAAAAGGTTCTTTGTTAGATACTTCCAAACAAAGTATTGAATCTGCGCTGGAAACGGGATATGTAAAAAACAGTCTCTTCAACTACAAGAACATAAATTACACCGAAATCAGAGCGCATTTGTCTTATGCTTACAAAAAAGGAATGGTATCAGCAGGACAAGATTATCTCATCTGGGGTTATGGCAAGGGAGGACAAGTGGTGTTCTCTGATAAAGCGCCAACTTATCCTTATATCCGCGTTGATCTGCAACCCACCAATTGGCTACGATTTAACTACACGCATGCCTGGTTAAAATCAGATATTCCAGATTCTGCAAAGTCCTACACCATTCCAAGTGGTACCTGGGGTGGGGTGCGCGAAGTAATGGTCCCGAAATTTATGGCGCAGCATAGTATTGATATCCGAATCAAAAAAGGATTGCATGTGATGCTTGGTGAATCGATGCTCTATACTGACCAACTAAAACTGGGCTATTTTATTCCTGTGATGTTTTTTAAGGCCTTTGATAATTATAGCGGCAACAATAATATTACCCGAGGTTCCAATGGGCAGTTCTTTTTTCAACTAAGCTCACGCAATCAGATACGCAACACACACCTTTACGCCACTTTGTTAGTAGATGAAATAAAAGTCTCTAAAATTTTTAATCAGCTCGAACGTCGCAATCAAATCGGCTATACGGTTGGGGCCAACATTACAGATATTGGCTTGCCTTACCTGACTGTTGGTGCCGAGTATACAAGGATTCATCCCTTTGTGTACCGAAACTTTCTACCTGCTCAAAATTATTCTAGTGCTGGGTTTTTACTCGGTGACTGGATGGGAGCAAATGCGGACAGGTTTTATGTATTTGCTAGTTACACGCCAGCGCCTCGCGTAAAGGGACTTCTACGCTATCAACGAGTACAAAAGGGAAGCGATGGAACGCTTCAACAACAATACTTTGTCCAACCGCAACCTCCATTTTTATTTGGCAACAAAAAAACCTGGAGTGATGTGTTATTGCAATGTAATTACGAATATAAACCTCGATTACAAACGCAGGCCTATCTGCGATTACTAAACGGCCGACTTACCTTTAGCGCCGGGCTATCATACGGGCTTTGAACTTGGAGGCCCTCTCTTTTTTTGGTAGCTTTAGCCCCTAATACAATTTGTATGCTCAGGGGCCCCCGCCTCAATTATTTTTTCCGATTATCGCTCGACTTTTTGGTCCTCATCGCTTGTTTTGAGGGCACCTCACTATTGTCATCATTTATTGGGCAATCATCAGTCGAGTTAGGCATTGGCTGGCTCTTTTTCAGCATAGTCACTTGGTATTTAACCGCGCGGGCCCTGCATTTCTACACCTCCATTACGCTTTTTACGTATTCGCAAGAGATGACCATTTTTATTCGGTTACTCTTCACGCATTTATTGCTTTTGTTTTTTGGCGTTGCATTGTTTGAAAATCAATTGGAACAAATTCGTCCCAGTCTCCTTGTCTATCATACTTTGATTTTAGTTTGTATTCCT
>JACCDP011251778.1_pt1 | contig 43609 bp, 38 predicted proteins | sample 7445841 | NCBI WGS metagenome assembly JACCDP01 (sample SAMN15323441, study PRJNA562643) | freshwater metagenome | isolation source: river surface water | place: USA:Blue River Watershed | collected 2017-08-17
GTAGACATCAATATGGCCTTGCAAGAAGCACAACGCAAAATCAACACCATTGAATCAGTTCTCCCAGATAATTCCACAAGACCTGTTTTAGCCAAAATTGAACCCAATGCCACCCCGGTATTGCAGGTAATCGCAACGGCTAAAAACATGGCAGGCAAGGAACTCATGACCTTAATGGACGACCAAATTCTCCCGCAAATCAAACAAGTGAAAGGAGTAGCCGAAGTGCAAGTAATCGGTGGTGAAAAACGGGAAATCCGAGTAAATGTCGATAAAGAAAAATTAAAGTCATACGGTCTCACGCTTGCGAATGTAAACCAAGCAATTGCGGCATCCAATGTGGAGTTTCCGACCGGAAAAGTAAAAAGTACGGAAGAACAAATGACCGTACGTCTTTCGGGTAAATTCAAATCAGTTGATGAAATCAAGAATTTAATTTTGTTTTCTAGTGGGACATCCGTAGTACGTTTAGCCGATGTGGCAGAAGTAGCCGACGGATCTACCGATCAACTTTCATTATGCCGGTTAAACGGGAAGGAAGGAATCGGATTACGAATCAAAAAACAAAGTGATGCTAATGCGGTTGAAATGTCTGAACTCACACGCAAACGAATCGACGAGATCGAAGAAAAATACAAGAAGGAAGGAATCAAATTTACAATAGCAACCGACACATCCACGGTAACCCTTGATTCCGTGCATGCCGTACTTCATGACCTCGAATTGGCTATCGCCTTAGTTGCGATTGTAATGCTTCTTTTCCTGCACACCCTGCGGAATGCCTTAATCGTATTAATCGCTATTCCAGCCTCCTTAGTTTCAACGTTCATTGCGATGTATGCGTTAGGTTATACCCTAAACTTAATGACCCTGTTAGCGATGTCTCTTGTAATTGGAATCCTAGTAGATGACTCCATTGTGGTCCTCGAAAACATTTACAGGCACCTTCAAATGGGTAAAAACAGGAGGCAAGCTGCACTGGATGGACGAAATGAAATTGGGTTTACCGCCCTTGCTATTACCTTAGTTGACGTTGTAGTATTCTCACCCGTGGTATTCATTGAAGGTGTAATTTCTGATATCTTAGAACAATTCTCCATTGTAGTAGTAATCTCTACCTTGATGTCGCTTTTTGTTTGTTTTACACTGACCCCATGGCTCGCTTCACGTATGGCCAAGGAAGTGAAATTGGAAGAGAAAAAAGGGATTTTCTATCGGTTTTTATATTGGTTTGAAGTTCGACTTTCCAAATTTACCGAGGCCTATGTTTCCTTAGTAAACTGGTCACTAAGACATAAAATCATCACCGGACTTTCCATTTTGGTATTATTTATTGCCAGCTTTGGAACCATGGCCCTTGGTATTGTAGGTCAAGAATTTGTGGCACAAGGAGATCAAGGGAAGTTTATGCTCAAATTGAAATTTGATAAGAGCACAACCATTGAAGAAAACAACCGAGTTACCTTAGCCATTGAGGACATGCTTAATGGGCAAAAAGAGGTGAATTCCGTAGTATTTTCTAATGTGGGTGGACCGAGTTCAGGTATGGGGGCACTATCCTTTGGGTCTGAATATCGATCAGAGATTACGATAAAGATGAAACCAGGGATGCAAGAACGCTATCCAACCATCAAATTCATGACTAAAATCCGTGAGAAAATTGAACGAACCTATCCTGGACTTGAAGTGAGAGCCATGAATATTGGAATGATTGAATCGGAAGAAGCACCCATTGAAATTTTCCTTTCATCAGACAATAATGAGTTACTCATGAGTGAGGCCAGAAGAATGAAAGGATTCATGGACAGTATTAAAGGAGCTAAAGATGCTTATATCTCTACGGATGATGTTACACCAGAAATCCGCATTGAACTTGACCGTGACAAAATGGGGCAACTGGGACTTCCGGTTGCGGTAATCGGTATGCAACTACAAAATGCCTTAACCGGTAACGATGACGTCAAATATGATGACCAGGGAAATGAATATGGCATCCGCGTAATGGCAGATAAATACGATCGAAAAAGTATTGAAGATATAGAATCGATGGCATTTACTACAAATGACGGGAAACTTGTAAGATTGGAAGAATTCGCTAATGTGACCATGGAAAATGGAAATGGAACCTTGGAGCGTAAAAATCGGGCAAATAATACCACCCTCAGATGTTGGGTACTCGGAAGAGCAGCTGGAAATGTTGCACAAGACATCGATAAGTACCTTGTTGATCATCCCTTAAATGACCAAGTACGAATGAAATGGGGAGGTGAAGTTAAACGGCAGAAAGAATCCATGGGTGCGCTAGGTACAGCCATGGGAATTGGCGTAATTTTAGTATACCTCATCATGGTGGTCTTGTATGACAATTTTGTCTATCCGTTTGTCGTATTATTCTCGATTCTTGTGTCGTTAATTGGAGCCATACTCGCCCTTAGTTTATCCGCATCGAACATGGGAATATTCACCATGCTTGGAATGTTGATGCTCTTAGGATTAGTGGCCAAAAATGCCATTCTAATTGTCGACTTTACCAACCACTTAAAAACCACAGGGGTTAAAACGCACGAAGCCTTATTAGAAGCAGTTAGAACACGTATGCGTCCAATATTAATGACAACCATCGCCATGGTATTCGGAATGATTCCAATTGCCATTGGCAAAGGATCCGGAGCAGAATGGAAAAATGGCTTGGCATGGGTATTAATAGGTGGATTAACCTCCTCCATGTTCCTTACGATTATCGTCGTACCCATCATGTACAGCATGGTTGATTCAATAAAAGAGTGGTTTTCTAATAGAAAAATCGCGAAACGATTGTCCGAAGAGTTTAATGAAGGTTAGTTTAACAACAATGTGATGGGTTTAACAAATCCATCACATTTTTTACCGGGCTGAACACATTTGACGGTATTTCGACAAAAACGGAATTCCAATGATACATCGAACCATTCCATAATCCTGGTTTTTCAAGATAGTATACAGTCTTACCTAAATGATTCTTTTTTACCGCCATGGAAAGGTCTTCTCGCACATACTCGGTTAAATCCAATTTATTTCCCATCAAATCATAGGGTGAAATAGCCATCATTACCGGATTAAAATGAGAACTTTCAGTAAGTTTAGCCAAGTGAATCGAATCGATTTGGGTCTTTTCTATAATTTGCTTTGTTTTAATCCCTTCATGAGAAACCCAAAAAGGACCTCCCCCGGGCATACCCTCATTCTTTACCATACCACAAACACGAAACGGTCGTTGTAGCATTGTTGAAATATATTCCCATGATGTCACACCATCGGATTCATCAAGCAATTGAAAATCACTACAAATACGCATAATCTCAGGCATATTTTTTTCTGAGTATGCATTTAAGAGCTTAGCACGCAGACTCACCAATACACCACCAAGTAATCCCCATGTTTGATTCACATGTTCATCTTGAACAGGGCACTGAATGTTGTCAATATTCTTAATAAAAATAAGGTCTGATGCTAATCCATTCAAATTTGAAAGTATTGCTCCGTGACCTGCAGGACGCCTCACAAACGACCCCGTTTGATTACTCAAGGGTTGCATGAACTCATCAAACACATAAGAATCAGTTTCCGCAGCTTGGGTACTAAAATCTATATTGAATGGAAAGCTATTTAACAGCGTTTCACGAGCCATTGATAGTTGACTTAAATGTTCCTCTTGTACCGTGAAGTGAAACGAATCAATCGGTTTTAATGCTGTATTACCTTGTCTTAGATGACCTTCCAAAGGTGAAGTATTCTTTTCGTTCATCCGATGAAAGGGAAACAAAGCTTTCGGGGTACCAGAAAAATTCAATCCTTGCGACCCGAGTAAATAATCACAAAGCGCCAATAAATCTACTGAAGGATCAATTAATAATTGTCGCCATTCATCATTCACTTCATGATAGAATGCGAAGGACTCGATTTTACTTAAAAATAAACGGACCTCATCCTGTTGCTCATGCCCCATAGAACCCAGGAATTGCTGAAGAAAATCGAACATGCGGGAACCAACACCAGACGCTGGAATAAAGAACGAAATCGCTCCATTAGATTCAACAAAATCTTCTTGGAATTTCTTGATTTCTAACGGAGTATATTGTAGGATTCCATTTCCAATCGTACAGGCCTCTACGATGTTTGGAGACGCCAAGGAGGAGAACAAGCGGTTACGCTGTTTATCAATCGCTTCTTGTATATCCTTCTCCATCCGAGATAAATAGTTTTACTTTGCAGTGTGAATCTAATCGTCGAAGGTATAAAATATCAACTACACGCCAAAAAACGGCAAGGAATTCATTCGCCGTTTATTTATGATTTAGTGGATAAGGGACTAACTCGTAAGGTTGCCAATGAACATAAAACTATACTGAGGGCTTTTGACTTAACACAGCAACAGGATACTCGGGTAATCCATATTACAGATTTGGGCGCAGGATCTAGAAAATTATCGAATCAACGCACCATTAAGGACATTCATCGAGTCAGCAGTTCAGGTAAGCGTTATGGCAGATTGCTTTACCTGCTATGCCAACACTACAAACCGTTGCATATACTTGAATTAGGAACTTCATTGGGTCGCGGTACCTCAGCTATGCATCTTGGGCATCCCGAAGCACAAATTACCACGATAGAAGGTTCACCTGAAATTGCAGCCATTGCACGTGAAAACATAAACAAATTCGCCACAAATCCCAACAATATTGAAGTTATAACAAGTTCTTTCAGTACCTATTTATCGGATTTGGATAACGCAACCTTTGACCTTGTTTACATTGATGGGCATCACGAAGGGAAAGCGCTACGCAACTACCTTGACCAAATAATGCCCTACACACATGAACACACCCTTTTTCTATTAGATGACATCCGATGGAATGATGACATGTTCAAGGCCTGGAATGAACTGATCTCAGATGAGCGATTTCACGTGAGTATTGATTTTTTCAGAATGGGCGTGTTAAGTAGTCGGCCAGCACAAGCAAAAGAACATTTTATTTTGACCTTTTAATATACAGGCTTAATTTGTTTTAACATCAAAGAGGTATTCAGACGCTTTGAATCCGATTTAGTTTGTTTTTTTCTTGATTCTTGAGCGATTACAACCTCATCCGATGCTAAATGCTTATCCGCAGATGTCCACATATAGGTATTGCTTTTCGGTTCATTGTATGTAGCATTCATATCCCTTGACTCTGACTCAACATCGGATCTTGAACCTCTAAGCTCTTCCTGCTTTGCATCTTCCATTTCAATCGAAGCAACAGGTTCATCCATTAACACATCAGTCTGCGCCTCCACGTCCAACGCTACAGGAGGTGCGGGAATTGGTTCTAAAGAGGCCACTTTTGGCGTTTGCGTTTTTTCAACTATACTTGATGCTTTTGTTTGATTGTTTTTCTTCTTTTGTTCCTTCTTTTCTACCCTAGCGAGTTGTTCCTTAGGTTCATTGTTTATCCCAAAGTAATAAACGGTTAAGAAAATTAATACGGTAGCAGCAACAGCAGAGGCAATGAACAAATTGAACATCCTAGGACGCATACCTTTCGCTGAAGGTTGGGAATACGTTTGATCGAATGTTTGATTAAGCGCTTCCAACAAATGCGCGGGAGGACTTACGGGTAACACATCCATACTTCGAGTGACCAAGGCCTTAACTTGCTGAAAACTAACTTCATCAGAACATAAGTCCTCAATTAAGGTTTGCTCACTTGGAGTCAAATCGCTGTAATGAGCCTTTAAAAATAAATCGTCTATATCCTTCATCGTTCTACGAGTTCAAACATTTTTAATTCTGCTGCCAATTTCTTTATTGCATAAAATAAGCGTGACTTTACTGTACCTTCATTGATTCCAACGATCTCAGAAATTTCTTTAATCGAAAGGCCATCAATATGTTTTAATACAAAAACTTCTCGATGTTTATCATCTAATTTCATGAGTTCTTGATCCAACGCCGCTTTAAATTCCCAATCATTTACCATTTGCTCTACATCATCAGCGCCACTTAATTGATAATGATTATCCAATCCATTGCTGGTGTTCTTTCTAACCTCGTTGCGCTTAAATTCATTCTTACATAAATTGGAGGCAATGGTATAAACCCAAGTTTTAAAACTCCGATTGGTATCAAACAAATGGGGTTGCGTAATGATCTTAGTAAATAAATCCTGTAATAAATCCTGTGCACGAACTTCATTGTACCAAAGTAACTTCAGCATATAACCATAAAGCTTACCAGAATAGCGCTGATACAATTCATTAAAGGCAGTCTTCTCCCCTTGACGAATCGCTAACATGAGCTCTTCATCTGAGAAATGAGAAAAACCTGACTTCAATCCACGCATAAATCCTTTATTTCTTCGGTCTGATTTTGTACTTATTATTTTCGATTTTGGAACGTTTTTCCTTGCTTTTATCAGCGCTTAAGGTTTCGACGGTTAAAATCATTGGCATATAATTTTGCCTGAGCGGCGATACTGTTACATCGGGCTCTTCACCGCAATCTAAATATGAAAACGAGTCCATAAATTGCTCATTATTCAACAAAACCTGAGCTTCGTCCAAGGTATTCGGATATAAGAAGACAAGGCCGTTTGGTACTATATCTTGTTCAAATTGCAGTAAATACTCCCTTGGTATGGTCATGGAAAACGCAAATTTTGTGGCAGGATTTATCCGTATGAAATCCCCCAGGTATGTGACATCGACTGTGGGTTGCACCGGTATGGAATAGCCTTTTTTAAGTAACAAGGCTCGATATTGCTGGCTTTGCAACAAATCTAAAGAAACAATGGTTATTGCTTTTTTCTGTGCCAATTGTTGTTCATAGAACGCATAATAGGTGTCTAAGGTACCGTGAGTAATTAAGGTCGTTTGATTTGGCACAGAATTAACTAAATCACTGGCATAACAGCGAATTGCTGGTGGGGTTAGGCCGAGCGATTCAATTCTATTCAGTGTAGTAAGCACCGTTAAGGTATCACCAATTACCAGTGAATTAGCTACTCGTAATTTTAACCCCTCGGGGTGATTTGGATTCAACCTCAAGGCCTCATTTAATTCTGGCGCCCGATCCGAATTGTAATTTCCTTGGTCATAGTATAGAATGTTTGCTTCAATTTGTTCCGAAGGCGTTTGAGCCAAGCCTTTTAATTTAGTTACGGAATATTGAAGTTGGACCTCATCTACGTCTGATGCAGATCGAGAAGTCGAATTACTTTTAAGCGCGACTTTCTTTGACTTATATACATCAGCTTCTTTTTTAAAATTATTTTGCTGTCTAACTTCCGATTCGTTCAATTGCTCTACATCATCAGCTGCAGGAATCACATCCTTATCCATAAGTTGCAACTGTGCGCTATCCAAAACAACCGTTGTTGCCCCTTGGTTATTAAATAGATTCCCATTGGAAACACCATTTGATTGAGGTGGTTGAGCCAGCGAAAAAAAAGCGATACAAACGCTAAATAAAATAAGTAAGTTTTGTTTCATAACTAGTCCCACTACATCCTTAAAAGGAAAAAGTTCATTTAACGAAGTTAAGTATTTACCCTAGACAAATAATATGTAATTTTGTGCGTTAAATCGAACGTGAAAAATCTATTTTATTTTCTGGGCTGCCTCTTGATTATTCTTGGGTTTATTCCCTTGAATTCCTGCAATAAGATGAAAGGGTTTTCTAAGGAAAATCTAACATTTTCGGTAGACACCATTGTTTTTGACACGGTATTTACGACGATTGGCTCCACAACAAAACAATTTAAAATCTATAATCCATCAACAAAATCAGTTCAGATTGAGGAAATCGAATTAATGGGTGGTGATCAATCTCCATTTCGTTTGAACGTAGATGGTGAAAAAGGAACATTTTTAGAAAACTTGGTCATGGAAGGAAAAGATAGTCTTTTTGCTTTTGTAGAAGTTACCCTCGCTGCAAATTCCCAAAACCAACCCTTAATTATTGAAGATTCTATTCGATTTAGAACCAACGGGAAAGACCAATATGTTAAACTTGCGGTATGGGGACAAGACGCATATTTTCATTACAAAGACTTAAATGAAGGCATTTGGCCCAACGATAAACCACACGTTATTTATGGATATGCAGCCGTAGACTCAGCTAAATCATTAACAATTCAGGCGGGAACTCAAGTCCATTTGCATAAAAATTCAATTCTCTATGTTTACAAAGGAGCCTTAAACATTCAGGGAATGCAAAACAACGAGGTGGTTTTTCAAGGAGACCGCTTAGAGTCAATGTATAGCAATGTGGCCGGACAGTATTATGGAATATACTTTCATGAAGCGTTACCCTCTACCATCGATTATGCGATTTTAAAAAATGGTACAGTAGGCGTGCATTTGTATCATGAAGACCCAAGTAATACCGGCTATACCTTAGAATTAACAAATACACGGATTTTTAACACCTCAAGGTACGGGGTTTTTATTTATGCCGGGGCGAAGGTCAAGGCAGAGAATTGTATCGTATCAAGAAATGAAAGTCATGCATTATTAGTATTAGAGGGTGGAGATTTTAATTTTAACCACTGTAATCTTGTGGGTTACGGTACTTCGCAAGTTCCAGCGGTTGGAATAAGTAATTACTTTTACAATGCAGCAAACGGAACGACAACCGTATCATCCATCAATGAAGGGGTGCTACGTAATTGTGTAATTGTGGGGAATCTAGATTATGAGTTGGCTATCGATACGATAAGCGCCCCGGGAGTTACTATAAATTTCAATATCACGCATAATTTAATACGAAGTGAAACGACCTACAACGATCCATTCTTCTCGAATATCATCTGGAATGAAAATCCATTATTTGAAAATACAGCACAAGGTGATTTTCTATTTCTCCAGAACTCACCGTTAAACGGAGCAGGGATTAACACCTCAGTATTTACTGACATCTTAGGGAATTCAAGAAATAACCCACCGGACATTGGAGCCATTGAATTGCCATAACTGGGCATAAAAAAATCCCGCAAGGCGGGATTTAAACTATTTCTAATGTGCGAATCTAGTTATGCTGTAGCATTCATATTATCCAGCACATCCATTACACTTTTAACGGCTTCTGCAGATTCATTCAATAACGCTCGCTCTGCCTCATTCAAGTCTAATTCAATGATTCGTTCGATTCCGTTTTTACCCAATACCACAGGTACTCCAAGGTAGATATCTTTCAACCCATATTCTCCGGTTAGCCATGCACAAACTGGGAAGATTCGTTTCTGATCACGGACAATTGCCTCTACCATTTGAGCTGCAGCCGCTCCTGGCGCATACCATGCAGAAGTTCCGAGTAATTTAACGATTTCACCACCACCAAATTTAGTGCGCTCAATAATCTCATTCAATTTATCTTCTTCAATCAATTCAGTTACAGGAATACCAGCAACCGTAGTGTATCGAGGAAGTGGAACCATCGTGTCTCCATGTCCCCCCATTAATACCGCTTGAATATCCTTTGGTGAAACATTCAATTCCGTAGCAAGGAACGCACGGTATCTAGCCGTGTCTAATACACCAGCCATACCAAATACTTTCTTTGAATCTGTTTTCGCATTTAAATATGCGCAATATGTCATTACATCTAATGGATTAGATACGACCACTATAATTGCATTCGGGGAATATTTAACCACATTCTCAGTTACTGTTTTTACAATTCCTGCATTCGTTGCGATTAAGTCATCACGAGACATTCCCGGCTTACGAGGTAATCCAGAAGTAATAACCACCACATCCGAATCTTTAGTCATGGCGTAATCGTTAGTGGATCCAATGGTTCTTGAATCATACATGTTTATTGGCGAAGTTTGCCAAATATCAAGTGCTTTACCTTCAGCAAAGCCTTCTTTTATATCCAATAAAATAATTTCATTGGCGATTTCACGTGAAGCTAACACATCTGCACACGTTGCTCCCACATTCCCAGCACCTACAACAGTAACTTTCATAATTTCTCTAATTAACGGTTTGTAAATTTCCTTTGCGAATTTACGACAACTGCATTAAATTTAGCTTCCCAAAAGAAAAAATGTTTGCTAATTATAATAATAGAGGCAACGACATTAAAAACTAGTACGTTAACCTATAAAAGCCCTTGGAAACTGTAGAACTTAAAGAACTTGTTGCAGCGTGTGTGCGAAAAGAGCGAAAGGCTCAACATATGTTCTTCAAAGCCTACTACGGGAAAATGCTTTCAGTATGCCTGCGATACATTAAAGACCGGGACAGTGCTCAGGAAGTAGTTCAAGATGGTTTTATAAAGGTCTTTGATAAATTGGAATTATTTGACTTCCGCGGCTCAATCGAAGGATGGATGCGAAGAATTTTTTCGAATACTGCAATTGATGCGATTCGAAAAGCGAAACGGAATCCGTTTTTGTCTGACCAAGACAATGACTTTAAGGTGCCAGCTGAAAATGCCATGGAGGAGCGAGAAGCCTTAGAAGAATTACAGGTTAAATATGAGGTTGCCATTGATTGTATCGATCGATTATCTCCTGCATATCGCACCGTATTTAACTTGTATGTGTTTGAGGAGTATTCTCATAAAGAAATCGCTGAAATCTTAGGAATTAGCGAAGGAACGTCAAAATCCAACTTAGCAAAAGCTCGAATGAATTTGCAAAAAATGCTAGACACAAAATATAAAAAAATCCAACACTGATGGATAAATTAGATGACATATTTAAAAAAGCAATCGAATCACACACTGAACCGTATGATCCAACTGCTTGGGAGGCACTCGAAAAACGCTTAGACAGCCAACTTCCTCCTAAAACAAATCCATTCAAAAAATGGGGACTTCCAGGTGCCGCGTTGGTGATTGGAATCACATGTGCTACGTGGTATTTTACGGATTCCTCAACTCCTGTATCTGCTCATATTTCTCCCAAAACAGCTAACGCCGCACCGAACAAGACCGAAATAAAGACCCCTGTAAATCCTACGGAAAAGACGGAAAAACAAGCTGAAATCAAAACTCACAGTGAATTCCTTGAACCACTGCCTGAATGGAAAGAATCAACGATTATCGATACCGAAGCAGAACCTTTATTTCATCAACTTCAAAGTGTTTCATCAACGATTGATGAATTACCATCCAAAACACTTGAACTTATAGATAGTCCTAAACCAAAAGAACTTTTTTCATACAACCCACTGGTTTTGCCTACCTGTGCCGGCGTTTCTTCAGATTTGAAAAACACAAATGGATTTGAGATTACATTAAAAAGTAACAATTTGTTACTTTCGATTGAACCTAATTCATCGATAAAACTTGAATTGAGTGCCGGAACCATTGAAATTATAGACCCTAAAACGGGCGTAATTCTGCAATCGAATGTGATTGCTGGACCAAAAGGAGATCTTGTTATGGATGAAATGATTTATGAAAATGGGTTACCTGTTCAAGGAATTCATGTAAAAACAGAAGCCACTGTGCGATCCATACGCTACGGAAAACAAATTAAAGAGAATACAGGGAAAGATCTAAACCTACATTTATTTGATAAAGGAACAACCTTGGTTCATATCGATTTAACGGATGACAACGGATGTACCAATGAAATCTCTGGATTGATCAATGTGGCAGAAGACTATAATTTATTGGCGGTGAATGCATTTGAGCCTACATCGCAAGATGCACGTAAGACCACATTCATGCCTTATGCGCTAACACAACGAGCCACGCCATTCCGAATGATCATTATTGATCCTAATGACGGCGGGATCGTATTTGAAAGCACTGATGCAACATTGCCGTGGGACGGAATTGATCGTCGATATGGTAAAATGGGCGATTCAAATAAAGCCTTTGTTTGGAAAGTAACTCTATCTGAACCTAAAGCTGGTGAAAAATCAGAATACATGGGCACTGTAGTGCGCATGTAATAAATCACGCTAAGAAATGTTAAGTAAGGATTATTCTTAGGGATAATCCTTATTTTTGTTTAATCGCTTTTGGCGAGGTTCAATATGCAAGTGATTAAGCGTCTTCCAACTCAATTAGCCAATCAAATTGCCGCTGGCGAAGTGGTTCAACGTCCTTCGTCTGTTGTGAAAGAATTGATGGAAAATGCCATAGATGCAGGCGCAACAGAGATTTCTCTAAACATAAAGGATGGAGGAAGAACCTTAATATCCATTCAAGACAATGGTTCAGGAATGAATGCAGAAGATGCATTGTTATGTTTTGAGCGACATGCCACAAGTAAGATTGACGCCATTGACGACCTATTCAAATTAACCACGATGGGATTTCGTGGGGAGGCTCTTGCTTCCATTGGTGCGGTTGCGCATGTATCCTTAAAAACCAAGCGAGAAGAAGCGCTCACTGGGGTTCACATCAAAATGGAGGGTGGAAATATCGCAATGAATGAGGAGGTGGTTTGTTCAAAAGGTACCTTGATCGAAGTAAAAAACCTATTTTACAATGTACCCGCTCGTCGAAATTTTTTAAAATCAGACTCGATAGAATTTAATCACATCGAAGATGCGTTTTTATACATAGCTATCGCACATCCAGAGGTGAGTTTTATTTTGCATCACAACAGTCAAGCAATATACAATTTAAGTGCGGCAAATTTAAAACGCAGAGTTACAGATGTGCTTGGGAAAAATGCAGGCGATCGTGTATTCCCCATTGAGTCAGAAACAGACATTGTGAAACTCACTGGGTTTATAGGAAAGCCAGAAACTGCAAAAAAAACACGGGGCAGTCAGTTCTTTTTTGTTAATAAACGGTTTTTTAAAAGCTCGTATTTTAATCACGCGGTACTGAAAGCGTTTGAAGGACTGATTCCGGAGAAAACACATCCTACGTTTTTTATTTTCTTGGAGGTAGACCCTGCAAAAATTGATGTAAACATTCATCCAACGAAAACAGAAATAAAATTTGAAGAGGAACGCTTCATTTATTCAATCCTGCTAAGTACTATCCGGCAATCATTAGGTATGTTTAATCTGATGCCAAGTTTAGATTTTGAATTAGAAACCGCATTTGATCTTCCAGCTGGTTTTAATAAGCAACCCATTGTAGAACCAACCATTCAAGTGGATCCTAATTTCAACCCATTTAAACCGCAAGCTAATAGTGGTAAATCGAACGGTTTTTCAAAAGGAATTAAGGAACAAGGATTTGGGTCAACTACACCAAATGAGGCGGATTGGCAATCGTTTTATTCGATTAATGAAACCCCTTTACCTGAACAACAAGAATTGCCGGGTATAACCGATGTTCAATCAGTAGCTGATCTTTTATTGGTGGGACGATACATCTTTACACCGGTAAAAACTGGAGTAATGATGATTGATTCCAAACGGGCGATGGAACGAATCTTATATGATGAGTGTATAGAATCCTTTGTAAAGCATCCCTTGAATCAGCAAATGCTTTTATTCCCTATCGATAAACCCCTTGAAAAACAAGAGGTGCGCATTGTATCGAATCATTTAAAAACCTTTGAGCAACTTGGGTTTAATATCTCATTGGAAGAACAGGTATTACACATTTTGGGTGCTCCCGAAATATTACATGAAAATGGTGTTGTACAATGTCTTGAAGAATTAATTGACCGTGTAGAATATAGTGAGCAACATCAGGAAGATGTTGCCCATTCACTTGTGCTACAAATGGTGAAACATGCTGCTAGATATCATCGAATAAGTAATAAATCAGAAGCTGAACTGCAAATTCAACGCTTATTTAGTTGTCCTGACCATACCTTGAGTCCATCCAATGAGCCGATCATTCAAATCTTGGCTTTTGAACAATTAAACCAATTGATAAAATAACTTCATGTTAAACAACATTCCTCAGGTTACTAAAAATTTACTGCTCCTAAATATTTTTGTTTTTATTCTAACATTGATACTTGGAAGCAAGGGGGTAGACCTCAATCAGCTGTTAAGCACACATGCCATTGGCTCCCCATTATTTCAACCATATCAAGTAGTTACACACATGTTTGCGCATGCCGGTTTTTTGCATTTGCTAATGAATATGTGGTTGTTTGTTATGCTTGGGGGATATTTAGAACGCTTATGGGGGCCGAAACGTTTTTTCATTTTCTTTTTACTGTGTGGATTTGGGGCGTTCTTACTTCAAAACGCGATAAGTGCCTACCAACTTTTTGATTTAAAGGCTAAGATCGCTGCTTCAGGCATTGATATTAGTACTATAAACTATTACATTACGAACACGTCTAGTATTCAAGAAAGTTTATCTGAAATCAACAATATGGGTAACATTAGTCAGTCACAAGCAACCTTGATCATCGACTATGTTATGCAATCAAATTCCTCTATGCTCGGAGCCTCCGGGGCTGTTTTCGGCGTTCTTGCCGCGTTTGCCATTTTGTTTCCTAACCAAGAGTTCATGCTGTACTTTGCTATTCCGGTGAAAGCGAAATATTTAGTCGGTGGATACTTTATTTATGAGGTATATCTATCTTACCAAAACAATCCAAATGACCAAGTTGCGCATTTGGCTCATGTAGGTGGAGCAATAGCAGGTGCGCTCATTGTCTTATATTGGCGGAAACGTGATCGAACTAATTTTTATTGATTTTACATGATGCAACGCAGTATTCTCGAAGAAATTAAATTCCAGTTGAATAATGGAAAAATGACCGTGCGCTTAATTATAGTGAACGTTATCATTTTTGTAGCGGTTTATATTCTTGGATTAATTGAAGGCCTCTTAGGAAGTACTAATATCGGATTAAGCCTCTTCACTTTTCCTACGAGTGTTTTAGAATTCGTAATAAAACCGTGGACACTATTCACAAGTATTATTGCCCACTTTTCCCTAGGGCATCTTTTCTTCAATATGTTGTTTTTGTTCTTCGCAGGATCAATGTTTGAGCAAGTTTTTGGCGGGAAAAAACTACTAGTCACCTATGTTTTTGGAGGTATTATGGGGAACTTATTCGAACTAATTGTTAGCTTTCTTTTTCCAGATTTCTCCCCTCCACATTATGTAGTTGGTGCAAGCGGCGCAATTATGGCTATCTTTTCAGCAATTGCCGTGTATAGGCCTCAAACACCAATTTATTTGTTCGGTTTAATTGCTATTCCTATTTACGTGCTCGCCTTGTTTTTTCTAGCCAAAGATTTAATCGGTCTTGGTGCTTCTGATGAGATTGCACATTTCGCGCATCTGGGTGGCGCATTTTTCGGATTTCTGGCGGTTCAAAATATTCATAGCCAATCAAACATGTTAAATCGAATAACTCGGTTGTTCGAAAGAAAACAAGGGACTGCAACGCGTAAAAATGCACGCTTTAAAACAGATGAAGTATTTAATGCAGAGAAAAAAGCAAAACAAGAACGTATTGATGAAATACTCGATAAAATTTCTAAATCGGGTTATGAATCATTGAGCAGAGAAGAAAAAGATTATTTATTTAACCAAGGGCAAAAATGAAAGTCTTTGATCGAATCCTACAATTTGCCCTATGGACCACAAGCGCTTTGCTTTTAATTTCCTATGCAACCCCATTCTTTCATCCGGAAAGTATTTCATGGCTTCCATACGTCGGTTTATTATACCCCATTTGGGTATTTGCAGCACTTGGAGTTACAATACTTGCATTCGTTCGGAAAATACCATTTAAATATGTTGGCGCATTTGTTTTATTCATTGGATTCTCATTTCATCTTAGATTAATTGCACTTAGTTTTTTTAATAATGAAACCTCCGAGAACTCTATAAAATTACTGTCGTATAATGTAAGACTTTTCGGAGTATATGATGAAAGCACAACCGAAAGCCGAGACCATATCTTTAACTTGATTCGTTCAGAACAACCGGATGTGGCATGTTTTCAAGAATATTATCGACAAGACAAACCCACAACCTTTGAAACGTATGATTCCATTCGAACGATTTTAAAATCTGTTGATTATCATGAGCGAAGTGCACATAATGAACGAGGAAAACGAAATTTTGGAATTGCTATCTTCTCTAAATATCCAATGATTGCTCGAGGGGATGTCATGTTTGAAAGTCAAGGTACCATGGATTTTAATTATTGTATTTTCGCTGATGTTGTTTGTAGAAAAGATACCGTCCGGATTTACAACGTTCACCTTCAATCGATACGATTAAGCGAACCAGGGTCTACCCCAGCAACCGGTACCTTATCGATTTTAAAGACCGGAATTAAGAAAATGAATAATGCCTATATAAAGCGTGCTGATCAAGCTAGAAAAGTGATAGAACATATGGAAAGTTCACCCTACCCTATCGTTGTATGCGGTGATTTCAACGATACCCCGATGTCATATACTTACCATCAGTTTTACAAAAAAATGACCGATGGATTCCGAGAGGCTAGTTTTGGGCTTGGCGCGACATACATAGGTCGAATTCCTGCTGGAAGAATCGATTATGTATTCCATACAGATGAGTTATTCTGTTCTAATTTCATGGTGCATAAGGTTAATTATTCGGATCATCGTCCTATAACTTGTAATATTAATTTCTCTAAGCCCTAATGAAACGCATTTTGATTATCGATTGTGGGAGCAACAAGGTTCCTCAATTAGAGGAAATCATTTACGAATATGCAGATTATGAAACGCTTCCTTTTTTTGAGGTAACGGAGGAAATTACAGTCTCATTTGATGGGATAATTATTTCAGGGGCCCCCATTCTTATTACAGAGGAAGATATGGCGCCTTACCTAGCCCAAACCACTTGGATTAAAACTACGGAAAAGCCAGTGCTTGGAATTTGCTTTGGTCATCAACTCATTGGTTTATCTTATGAGGCTTTTGGCTCACGTATGAAAGAATGTCGATCGATGAACGAAATTGAACAATTTGTAGATTGTCCATTATTGTATCGATTACCCGATGTGTTTGATATGCAAGAAGACCATTGTGAAGGAATTTCCATTCCAAAGGAATTTGAATTAGTTGCTAATTCAGATGAGTGTGTGAATGAAGTAATGCAACATGAATCAAAGAAAATTTTTGGGGTGCAATTTCATCCCGAATCATCAGGAAATTTCGGACATATCGTACTGGAAAACTTTGTTGAATTGTGTTAATGCACTGAAACGTAAAGCATTTTTTTAGCATCCAATACCGTAATTTTTCTCGTATTAGTTTCGATTAACCCTTCTTCTTTAAAATCTTTTAATAAACGAATTAAGGTTTCTGTTGCCGTTCCAACAAAATTAGCCATATCTTCTCTAGAGAGATTGATGGGTTCATCTTGATAAATTTCCATTAATAGTAACAAGCTAAATGCTAAACGCTGACGAACAGATTTTTGAGCCATATTCGTTATGAAATCAGCCCTATCTGCAAGTTCACGAGAAAGTTCTTTTAATATTCCATTTCGCAACATTGGATTGGTATCTAACATCGGTAGAAAGTCTTCTTTCCGAATGAAGCAAATATTACATTCTTCTAAGGTCTCCGCAGAGACTTTGTATGCATCTTCTGTAAACATCGCACGAAACCCAACTAATTCTCCTCCTCTGGCGATTTGAATGATTTGTTCTTTTCCTTCATCACCCCGTTTAAAAATCTTAACCTTTCCTTCATTAATACAGAACACTCCTCTTGGAAATGAACCTTCAACAAATAGGTATTGATTTTTTTTATAGTAATTGCAAGATTTATGATCCTCTAAATGTTCCACATCTTCCCCAATTAATCCGCCGAGTAAATTTTCCTTTCGACGCAAACAGGTGCTGCAAGTTATATTTCGGAAATTCTTTTCTAACATTTTTAATGGGTTAAAACAAAGATAGAAAAATCAAAGATTAACTAAAATGGTGATAATGGTCATTTTTTACAAATAATACCAACATTAACTTTGAATGTGGAATTGAAACAATTAGTTAAAAAATATAATACACCAGGTCCCCGGTACACTTCATATCCTACTGTTCCCTATTGGAAAAATGAACACTTAAGCGAAAAGGATTGGTTTAAGGTATTAAAAAAAATAAAAGATAATTCAATTTCTATATATATACATCTCCCGTTTTGCGAGCAGTTGTGTACCTTTTGTGGTTGTCACAAACGAATTACGAAGAATCATGCGGTAGAGGTGCCATACATCAATGCCGTATTAAACGAATGGTTATTATACAAAAAGCATTTACCTGCTGATTTAACCATTTCAGAAATTCATTTAGGCGGAGGAACTCCAACATTTTTTTCGCCAAGCGAATTGCGCAGACTTATTTTAGGAATTACCGACGGCGTTAATATTTCAAGCTGTAGCATGGGATTTGAAGCACACCCCAATAATACGACAGTAGAACACCTGATAACCCTATATGAACTTGGATTCCGAAGAATCAGTTTTGGGATTCAAGATTATAACCTCAAGGTACAAACTGCAATACATAGAATACAGACCGTTAATCAAGTGCTTATCATTCATAATAAGGCCAAAGAACTTGGTTACTCGATAAACCACGATTTAGTATATGGTTTGCCATTTCAAGACCTTAATGCATTGATTACAACATTAAACATCACAGTAGAGATGCGTCCAGACCGAATCGCACTATATAGTTATGCCCATGTTCCTTGGATAAAAGGTACTGGACAACGAGGATATAGTGAAGCTGATTTACCCAATGCAACGTTAAAATCAGAATGCTATGAATATGCTTCTCAATTTCTTTCGGAATATGGATATCTTTCCATTGGCATGGATCACTATGCACTACCACACGATGAACTTGCAATCGCAGTTAATAAAGGTACCCTTCACCGGAATTTCATGGGATATACCATTCAAAAATCTACTAACATGATTGGCCTTGGAATGTCTGCTATTTCCGATGCTTGGTTTGGATTCGCACAAAATAGCAAACAGGTTGAATCCTATATATCATCAATCGACCGGGGGGAGATACCAATTTATAGAGGCCATATATTAACAGCGAATGATCTTGAAATCAGAACAAAAATTCTAGAGTTGATGTGTCAATTTCAAACTACATTGCCAAAAAATAAAAACCATCGTAACCAAATAGTGGAACGTTTAGCTCCACTTGAAGTGGACGGTATTGTTGAAATAAACAAAGATCAAGTTAAAATTCAACCAGGATTTCGAGCCTTTGTCCGTAATGTCTGTATGTGCTTTGATGGGCACCTTTGGAATAATCCACTAAAAGAAAATACATTTTCAAAAACAATTTAATGGAAGGGATTTGCTTTCATTGCGGAGACAACATAGGAAAGAAACCTATACAATTTGACGATAAATCCTTTTGTTGCATTGGATGTAAAGGGGTTTATCAATTGTTGAAAGAAAATCAACTGTCCGATTTTTATAGCTACGAATCAAATCCTGGAGTGAAACCGCAATCTTCAAGTCAAGATAAATACGCATTTTTAGATCTACCTGAAATACGCCAACGATTTATTAAATTCGAAGATGAGCGAATCGCCAAGGTAACCTTAAGTTTGCCAAACATTCATTGTTCCTCTTGCATCTTTTTATTAGAAAACGCGCATAGAGCAAATTCTCGTATTATTCAATCTCAAGTAAATTTTACAAAAAAAGAGGCTAGCATCACATTTTTTACCAAGGAAATTCAATTGAGTGAACTCGCGCTATTCCTTGATCGGATTGGTTATCCTCCAAATTTTCAGCAAAAAAAAGAGACGATTGTAAGGAACAGTTCCTTTACATTAAAACTGGGGTTGGCTGGATTTGCCTTTGGTTCAATCATGCTATGGAGTTTTCCTGAATATACTGGAATTGGTGCTGAAGACCATGCATTTAGATCGTTTACCTCTTGGTTAACGCTTATCGTTTCCCTGCCTATTCTACTTTATTCAGCGAGCGAGTATTATGTATCCGCCTATAAATCACTACGTGCCAAACATTTAAACATAGACATCCCTATAACACTCGGAATCATTGCCTTGTATGCACAGAGCTTGTATTCAATCATCATGGGTGAAGGGCCTGGATACATGGATAGTTTTGCCGGTTTTATTTTTTTCTTATTAATTGGAAAATGGTTTCAGAACCGTACCTATCAATCGCTGTCTTTTGATCGGGATTACACCTCGTATTTCCCATTAGCCGTTAGAAAAATCAATCAAGATACGGAAGAAATCATTCCTATAGAAGCTGTTAAGTCAGGAGATATTATCAAAATAAGGCATCAAGAAATCATTCCATGTGATTCCATTTTAATGGATGAAATGGCTGAGATTGATTATAGCTTTGTTACCGGTGAATCAGTAGGCGTTTCCGTAGCAAAAAATTCTGTGCTTTATGCTGGTGGTAAACTTTTAAATGCTTCAATTGCAGTGGAGGTGAAAGAACATACAGACCGTTCATATTTGACGCAACTTTGGAACGAACAACTTGACAAGAAAAAAACTTACACATACCAACGATATCAAGATGTTGTCGCTGTATACTTCCTTTGGGCTGTTCTTCTAATTTGCGCAATAAGTATCCTCATATATACAATATCGGCCCCAGCATTAGCCATGAAAGTTGTGGTTTCTGTGTTGATTGTTGCCTGTCCATGTGCCCTTGCGTTATCCACTCCGTTTGCTTTTGGAAATGCCATGAGAAAAATGGGACAGCTAGGCCTTTATCTTAAAAACTCTGATGTAGTTGAAAAATTGGCAGACATAGATGTAATTGTACTAGATAAAACAGGTACATTAACTAATACCCAATTAACTGAGGTAAGTCAAATTATTCCTATTGAAAAATCAATGGATTTATCTGTACTAATCGCAATGGTTGAATCCTCAACGCACCCTATTTCATCCGCTATTTATAATCATCTTTCCACAACCTATGTCAACAAAGAATCGATACATTTTGATTCAATTGAGGAACAAATAGGCTGTGGCCTAATGGCAACAAGTAACAACGATATTTTTAAATTAGGAAGCGCTGGTTTCACGAATCAACAAATGGACATGAATGGTGTGTTTTTCACCAAAAACGACACATTACTCACCTACTTTACGATTCAAAGTACTTACCGTGAAGGAATAAGTTCACTTTTCAATCAAATCAAACTAAACCACGAAATATATATCCTCTCCGGGGACAATAACAAAGAGCTTTCGGCATTAATCGCTTTCGGATTAAAAGAACAAAATATATTTTTTAGCCAAACACCAACGTCAAAATTAAACTTTATTGAATCTCTTCAAAATGAAGGCAAACGAGTTATGATGATAGGTGATGGGCTAAACGATGCCGCGGCATTGGCACAAGCCAATGTGGGAATAGCTATTTCTGAAGATATGTTTAAATTTACTCCCTCCTCAGATGCCATTCTTGATGCAAACCAACTGAATAAAATTCCAAATTTCATTAGCATTTCAAAATTTGCGAAGGTCGTTTTGAAAATTTGCTTAGTATTTTCCATTACGTATAATATTACAGGAATATACTTTGCTGTAACGGCTCAGCTCACCCCTCTTGTAGCGGCTATACTTATGCCTATGAGTTCAATAACCATTGTCGCATTAAGTACATTACTTCTCCAATTTCGGTTTTTAAAACTAAAAAACTGACATAGATCAGTTTTTGATAAGACAAACGTCATTCTTTAAGCTTGTTAAAGTTCGGAATTTTGTCCCATGGGAGTAATATACATTATGCTTGTGGTTAGTTTGATTATTGCACTTTTCTTCTTAGCCATGTTCATTTGGGCAACCCGAAGCGGACAATTTGACGATGATTATACTCCTTCTGTAAGAGTGCTATTTGAAGAGGAACATAAACAAAAAGAAAACCATGGAAATCCAGAAATTTAGTTACGACAATACCATAGTAAAAAAATTCGCGTATGCCACAGTCATATGGGGAATTACGGGAATGCTTGTGGGATTAATTGCTGCCTTACAATTAGCCTTTCCTGAATTTTTTAACGACTACTTGGCCTTAGATTTCCTAAGTTTTGGCAGGATTCGTCCGTTGCATACGAATGCGGTAATCTTTGCCTTTGTAGGAAATGGAATTTTCATGGGGGTGTATTATTCTTTACAACGCCTTCTAAAAGCGCGAATGTGGAGTGATAAACTGAGTAATGTACATTTTTGGATGTGGCAGTTTATCATTCTTTGTGCGGTGGCGACCTTACCATTAGGTTATACCACAGGAAAAGAATATGCCGAACTTGAATGGTGGATTGATATTTTAATCGCAGTTATTTGGGTTGTATGGGGATGGAATATGTTTGCCACCATTCTTAACCGACGAGTGAAACATTTGTACGTTGCGATATGGTTTTACATTGCCACGTTTGTAACGGTCGCTATGTTGCACATATTTAATTCATTTGAATTACCCGTTTCATTCCTTAAAAGTTATTCGTGGTATGCTGGTGTACAAGATGCATTAGTTCAATGGTGGTATGGTCACAATGCCGTTGCGTTCTTCTTAACCACCCCGTATTTAGGATTAATGTATTATTTCATACCTAAAGCAGCCGATCGACCGGTTTATTCCTATAGATTGTCTATTATACACTTTTGGGCCTTGATTTTCATGTACATCTGGGCTGGTCCTCACCATTTATTATATTCTACCCTACCCGATTGGGCACAAAGTTTAGGGGTAGTGTTCTCAGTTATGTTAATTGCACCTTCTTGGGGAGGTATGCTTAATGGACTATTAACATTACGAGGTGTATGGGATAAGGTGCGTGATGATGTGATGCTGAAATTTATGGTGGTTGCATTAACAGCTTATGGAATGTCAACCTTTGAAGGGCCAATGCTGTCCCTAAAGAACATTAATGTGATTTCACATTTTACAGATTGGACCATTGCACACGTTCATATTGGCGGCTTGGGTTGGAATGGTATGTTAACCTTCGGAGTTCTATATTGGCTGTTCCCAAAAATGTTCCGTACTGATTTATATTCTAAACGAATGGCAAATCAGCATTTTTGGATTGCTACACTAGGAATAATTTTATACGCAATCCCGATGTACATCGCCGGATTTATGCAGGGATTAATGTGGCAAAAATTTAATCCGGACGGGACATTAGTTAATGCAGACTTTATCCGAACATCCATAGAAATGAAGAACTTTTATTATTTGCGGTCGATTGGAGGCTTACTGTATTTAATTGGAGCCATCATGATGTTCTATAATTTAATTAAAACGGCAAAAGCAGGAAGTTTTCTTGCCAATGAAGAAACAGAAGCCCCTGCCCTTGTTAAAGAGACAAACATTCATGAAGGCGAGTATTGGCATCGGGCCATAGAGCGCAAACCAGTTCAATTTATGATATTAAGTTTAGTGGTGGTTGCTATTGGGGGAATCATAGAAATAATCCCAACCATGATTGTTAAAAGTAATATAGCAACGATTAAAGAAGTAAAGCCTTATACTCCACTGGAACTTGAAGGCCGAGATGTATATATTTCAGAAGGTTGTTATAATTGTCACTCTCAACTGGTCCGTCCCCTCCGTTTTGAAACGGTACGCTACGGAGAATATTCCAAATCGGGTGAATTCGTATATGACCACCCATTCCAATGGGGATCTAAACGAACTGGACCCGACTTAGCACGGGAAGGTGGGGTTCGTGGAAATCTTTGGCATTACCAACATTTGATGCGTCCTAAAGTGGTTTCTCCTGGTTCAATTATGCCAGCTTATGCTTGGTTAAAAGGTGATCGGTATAAAATAGATTATACCATGATCCCGAAGAAAATCAGAGCGATGCAAACACTGGGAGTACCTTACAAGAAAGGATATGATCAAGTAGCTATTGCGGATTTGAAAAAACAAGCAACGCTTATCGCTACGGATATTGTTGAGACATCGCCTAAGGAGGCCCTTAAAGGAATTAGTAAAGAAGCATTGATCAAAGAACTTGAAAATAAAAAAATTATAGCGTTGATTGCTTACTTGCAACGCCTAGGAACTGATATTAAAACCACTAAAAAATAACCTCATGTTGCGCTTCATTCAACATAATCTTACAACGATTGGAAATGTAGAGTATTTTCCGATCTTTTCATTAGTCCTATTTAGCCTCTTTTTTTTACTCGTGGTAATTCGAGTAATTAAGATGTCTAAAAATTCAGTAGATGAAATAAGTCAATTACCATTAAGTGATCAATCCAAGGATTACCATAATATATAACTCTATGAAAACGAATCGGATTATTTCAATGATACTAACCATGGTGATTAGTTTGAGTACTTTATTTGCTCAAGATGGAAAACAATTGTTTAAATCGCGATGCAATAGTTGTCACATGGAGGACAAAAATAGTACTGGTCCTAAACTAAAAGGAGCAAAAGCTTTATGGGAAAGTGCTGGAGAAGGTGAACTCATTTATAAATGGGTTGAAAATTCGGCAGCCTTAATCAAAACAGGAAAAAGTACGAGAGCCAAAGAAATTCAAGGATACAGTCCAACAGAAATGCCTGCTCAAACGGTAACAAAAGAAGAAATTGATGCCATCCTTAGTTATGTTGATTCCTATGAACCTGCCTCAGAAAAAAGTACTGCAACAGTTGGAGATTCTACCACATCAGGTGCTATTTTGATAGGAAAACCAAATTATTCTGAAAATCTTGATTTGTTTTATGGGTTACTTTTTATCGGTTTGATTATTGGAATCGGGATTTTGGTAATCACTTATTCCATTGTTACATACGTAAAATCGGATTATTTCAAATCTAACGCTACAAATCAAGGCATCATGCCAGTCACCATACTTATCTTAAGTTTTGGATACATCGGCTACAATTCTCAAAGTTTAGCATTGAATTTTATGTCCTCCGGAGAAGCAAGCGAAAAAATGCCCTGGTTATTGGTAGAAAATTCAGATATCTATGTACTTCTCTTTATAGATATTCTATTGATTGCAATTTTATTATATCTACGTAACATATTCAATCGATTGGTAGCAATGACTAAATCGAAAGAGGTATTAGCACTGGAAGAAGTACCTGTTTTAAATAAATTGAATGCGATACTAACAGATGCTGTTCCCATAGAACGTGAACATGAAATTATGATGGACCATGAATATGACGGAATTCGTGAGTTAGACAATAACCTTCCACCATGGTGGGTATGGGGTTTCTATGCCACGATAGTTTTTGCAATAATTTATATTGTTAACTACCATATTGTTGGCTACTCCGATTTACAAATAAAGGCTTATGACAAGGAAATGGTTCAGGCAGATAAAGATGTTAAAGCATACCTATCAGCACAGGCGATGAATGTGGATGAAACAAATGCGACCTTACTTACAGAAAATAAAGATTTAACAGAAGGGAAAAATTTATTTTCCACGCATTGTGTAACCTGCCATAAAAGTAAAGGTGAAGGAGATGTTGGGCCGAATTTAACCGATAAATCATGGATTTATGGCTTTGATATTAAAGAAGTGTTTGCCTCCATTAAAAAAGGACGTCCAGCAGGAATGCCTGAACATGCTTCAAAACTTAATCCGGTTCAAATTCAACAAGTTGCATCTTACGTAATTAACCTACCATATATTAAAGGAACTAAACCTGAACAAGGTACCATAATAGAAAAATAATCCACATGGGAAACGAAGAATTCCGAGATCACATTTCCACCGTTAACGAGGATGGAAAGCGAGTATGGATTTTTCCAAAACGTCCAAAAGGAAGTTATTATAATAAACGGAAGATTGTAAGTTACCTACTCTTAGCCTTTCTATTTTCTGCACCTCATACTCGTTTAAATAATGAACCCCTATTGTTATTTAATATAATTGATCAGAAGTTTGTAATCTTCGGTAGCATATTTTGGCCGCAAGACATGTATTTGTTGGCATTAAGTTTTATTCTATTCATCATATTCATCATTGTATTTACTATTATTTTCGGGAGACTATTTTGTGGTTGGGCCTGCCCACAGACCATATTTATGGAAATGGTATTCCGTCGAATTGAATATTGGATTGAAGGAGATTACAAGGAACAAATCCGTCTTAAAAACGCGCCTTGGAGCACTGCTAAAGTAGCTAAACGCATAGCAAAACACAGTGCATTTTTACTGATTTCCTTTTTAATTGCCAACACATTTCTTGCATACATTATAGGAAGCGAACATTTATGGTCAATACAAACAAGTAATATAAAGCATCATTTAGGAGGATTTATCTCCATTTCAATTTTTTCACTTGTATTTTATGGAGTATTTGCTTGGTTAAGAGAACAAGTTTGTACCACCATTTGCCCGTATGGTAGACTCCAAGGGGTATTGTTGGATCGAAATTCAATGGTCGTAGGATATGATCATATACGTGGGGAATCTCGTGCAAAAATTCATAAAAATGAAGATCGCGCAGCTGCAGGGAAAGGCGATTGTATTGATTGTAACCACTGCGTACACGTATGCCCAACGGGAATTGACATCCGAAACGGAACACAGTTGGAATGCACGAATTGTACTGCGTGTATAGATGCTTGTGACGAAATGATGGTTGCTGTAGGTTTACCAACAAATCTAATAGGGTATAAATCCATTGACAGCATTGAAAATAATACAGGATTTCAATGGACACGACGAGTGAAGGCATACACAATTCTTCTTATTGCACTGCTAGCTGTACTTATAACACTGTTGATTACCCGTAAAGATTTTGAAACTGAAATCATGCGCCAACGCGGTTCAACCTATACTATAACATCGGATGGGCTGATTACCAATATTTTTGACATAAGCATCCTAAATAAAACCCATGATAACTTCAAACTTACGTTTAAATGTAATGAACCTGGAGTGAAAATTGAAACCGTTGACAAGAAAATAATTTTAAAATCAGGTCAACAAATTGAGGAACGAATTCTTATTAAAGCAGCTAATCGAAAATTCACTGACGGCGTTTTAAAGATTAAAATCCAAGTTTTCGGAAACGGAAGATTAATAGAAACCAAAAAGACTAAAATTATTGGTCCTTATATTTAATATATGAAATTTAGAAATGGCATCATTATATTCATGAGTTTGTTTATTACGTTCATTGTCACCTTGGGGATTTTGATGCAACGTGAAGGTTCAGATTTAGTGTCAGATGATTATTATGCGCATGACCGAGGGTATCAACGTGAATTGAAAGCAATTCAACAAGCAAATCATTTTAATAATCCTCTCAAAATAAGTCAAACGGAGGATAGTTTAATCTTCAATTGGAGCGGACACTTAACTCCTAGCGCAATTTCTTTGTACTTCATGCGACCGAATAACAAAAAATTCGACAAATCGTTTGAACTTAATTTTGGTAATAAACAACAAATTTTACTTCCTAAATCTTTATTTAAGTTTGGAAATTATCAAGTTGATGCAAAGTACGCTATAAACGGAGACAGTTGTCAACAACATATTACGATACGAATTAAATGATTTCCTCGCTCTTTAGCGGACTATTAATCGGAATTGCTGGATCCGTTCATTGCGCAGGGATGTGCGGCCCTTTACAATTACTAGTACCTTCCATGGTTAAAGGGAAAAAAGCAGGCTTAAAAGAGTTTTTAAGTTATCATGGCGGAAGAATTCTTCTTTACATCAGTATCGGTGCAATCAGCGGATTTCTTGGTCTTCAGCTTTACCTATTTCAATCCTTTCAGTGGACAAGTATTATTTTAGGAATCATCATGCTTATTATGGCGTGGATAGGCTTGAATAATCCAAATAAAATAAACGCATGGATTATGAACAAAATTCAACGATGGATGAACTCATCCTACCAATCCATGCGCATCAATCCTTCCTACCTTCTAATTTTCAATTTAGGGCTTCTTAATGGACTATTACCTTGCGGTCTAGTATATTTTGCAGTTTTAAATGCATTGAGTACCCAATCACTTAGTAATTCAATACTCTCGATGCTTGGGTTTGGTGTTGGCACGCTTCCGATTTTTATCTTATTAAAAGGAATTGGATTTAAACTCTCAACATCAGACTACACTCGCAAATTTCAACCTTGGTTATTGTCATTAGTCGCATTATTGATAATAATACGTGGATTGAATCTAGGGATTCCTTATTTAAGTCCTAAAGTAGAATTATCGCCAATACATGGAAAGCCATCCATAGAATGTTGTAATAGTAAAAAAATTGAAGCACAAAAAAAGGCGGACTAAGCCGCCTTTTAATAAACTTTATTGTACTCTTACAATTTCATGAATTTCACCGACTGATTCTGTTTTCCAGAAACCAACTTGATGATGTACGTACCTGCTGGTAAATCTTCCGCATCAATAAATACTTCATTTTCACCCGATGGCAAGTTCGATTTTTTAATTTGTTTAACCAAACGTCCAGTAATTGAATATACTGCAACATCAACTGCACCACCTTTGTTCAATTCAAACGAAAGGGTAGTATTTCCATTCGATGGATTTGGATAGGTTAACAACTTAGCTTCCATGGTTGGATTATTATTTGAACCGTTTTGACCAAGTCCAAGGTAAGCTTCAGTTTTCCAAATTCCTCGTCCGAAAGTACCGATGTAAATTTCTCCAGGTCGATTGTTTCCTTCTTCAAATGTTCTCCAACTTTGACGTACTTCATACACTGGTGTTCCTTCAAATCCTGCGGAAGCATATTCCCAAGAAGCACCTCCATTCTCCGTAACGAAAGCTCCCTCTGAAGTACCAACCACAATAATGTTTGGATCGTCACGATCAATAATACCATCGTAACATGCAGGCTGACCACCGACAACAATACTACCCAACGCAGTAAATGTTGGCGCACCGGAAGTAGCATTCAATGATCGTCTATTTGTTCCATTAAATCCTGCGAATAATACAATATCATTTTCATCATTCGGATTCACTGCGATTCCTTCATAATTTGTAGTTGTTATTTTTGTCGCGGTTGTGAAAGTTGGGGTTGTTGCTTGAGCACCTGTGCCTACAAAAGCTACTTTATCAGCAAAATTAGGATCACTTGTATACACACTACCTAGGCCATTAATTCTCCAAATACCATTTCCAGCGGAAACATAGCAATATTCTAAGTCTCTAGAAAACTCAACATCTACTGAATTAAACAATCCACCGCCAATTCCTCTGGCAACACAAACCCACTGTACATTAGTTACAGCTAGTCGAAGTGCATTTCGTGTACCCCATAATTCTCCTCCATTAGCATTTACATACACTAAAAACCACGATTGGAATGGGTCAGCAACTTTCAAGGTATCCCATGCAACGTTGTAGATTACGGTATCAGATCCCATTTCTACTAATTCACCAGTTGCTGCATTCTGCCCATAATTTATTCCATTAGCAGTTAAAGCAGGATTGTATAATAAGGTGTCATCAAAATATAAGTCTGTTGCCGCAAAGTAGTTAATTGAGTCGCCGGAAGACATACTAGGAATTCGAATCAAATCTCCTTGTTCTACATTCTTAGTTGCGATATAGGTTACTGAATCTTCAGAGTTGGGATCAAAATACTCAGCCAAAAACACTTCCGTATGGAACGGGTGAAATGCGCTTCCATCGGTACCAGGAGGATCGTAGGAGCCAGGTAATAAAGGCTCAAATGAAGTCCATGTATTTCCTTTGTCCCCAGATCTTGAAATGTTATTGTAATAAATGGTAGAGAACATAACCGCAGGGTTAAAGTAAGATATCTCACACTCAAAACCATCTCCTCCACCCACTTGACGGAATTCTTGATATGTAGAAAGCGTATGGTTATTATACAATGTTCCGTTATCCTGAGTGCCTCCCATCACCGCACCGTCGCGGTCAAACGCGATACCATAGAACTGCGTAACGTTGTATCCTCTATTTGCAACAAACCACGTATTACCATAATCCGTTGTAATACTTACACCGCCGTCGTTTCCAGCATAAAACCGGTTATTGCTATCCCACTTCATTTCATGATTATCGGCATGCACATAAATCGATGAATTTTGCGATACAGACCACAAAGAAATTTTTTGGAATCCTCCAGATGGCGGGTTGTTAACTGTTTGCTTCCATCTCCAAATATCAATACCTCCAATTAAAATTTGTTCTGGATCATTCGGAACAACTGTAACAATTGAATTGTAGGTTCCTTGATCACGGAAAATATCGAATTCACTTGGCGGACCAGAAGCTCCCACGAATTGCGTCCATGTTGCCCCATCATCGTGAGAAACGTGCATGCTTAATAAGTTAGAATTAGTACGAACGGCATAAAGAGAATAGTGATTTGAACTGTTTTTAATTGCTGAAACCGCGAATTCAATCCGTGGGGCACTAACTGGAACTAAATTGTTCGCTGCCGTTCCAGAGCGGTCAGAGAAATTAGCACCTGCATCGGTTGAGACATAGGTTTTATTTGCACCAAATGCACAAACAACAACCTGACCGTTTTTCGAGATTTCAAGCGCCGTACAAGAACCTGCAGTAACAGGAACTGAAGTCATTGAAGCATCACCAAGTTTCCATTTCTTTAACCCAGCAGTAGTGGCCATCCAAACGTAATTATCGGCATCAGAACTTACGATTTGTGTACAGTTATTCGTTCCTGGAATATTATCCCATGTAGCACCAAAATCTGTAGTGTACCATACACCATTTCCTCCCCAACCTTCTTGGTTTGAACCTGTGGCAACATACAGCACACCATCAATTGTTTGTGTCATGGATGAAATATACGGGTTAGCTCCGGCACTAAAATATTCATTCACTCGATTCCATACATTTCCTTTGTTAAGGGAAACAAATAAACCTCCAGAAACACCACCAGCCCAAACACGGTTAATGTTGGTGCGGTCCACTTGAATGGCACGCGTACGACCACCAATATTATCTGGTCCTTCTTCGGTAAACGTAATGTTTTTAGAACGGTCCATTTGAGCTACGCGCTTACGGATTTCAAGTAACTTAGCATCAGAAACTTGCTGACCCGTTTGAACGTCAACATACCGCGCTTTCAACCATTCCAAGGCCTCATCCGCACCTTTCGCCTCTTTTCCGTTCGAAGCAAATAAACCAAGGGCGTTTTCTTCATAAGACCCCAAGTTTGATTTGCGCAATTCGTTTAGGCCTACCCCTGCTATTACAGCTGCAACAATCAGAGAACCAATAAGATATATTTTTTTATTCATGAGAAATAGGTATTATACTTCTAATTTAGTGTGCCAATATAGTGAAAATTCAGTATACAATAAACACAAAATTTAATCTTCTGTTCAACTTTTTATAAAATATGTTTTTCTGCGTGATACGAAGACCGAACAAGGGGACCACTTTCAACGTGTCTAAACCCCATTTTCAAGCCTACTTCACGGTAATAATCAAATTGTTCCGGTGTAATAAATTCAGCTACTGGAAGGTGATTTAGCGAAGGTTGCAAATACTGACCCAAGGTGACAATATCCACATTCACTCGGCTTAAATCCTCTAGGGTCTCTAACACCTCGTCGCTCGATTCACCTAACCCAAGCATGATGCCAGATTTCGTTTTCATTCCACCCTTTTTAAGGCGAAATAGCAATTCCAATGAACGGTCATATTTTGCTTGAATCCGAACTTGTTTTGTTAAGCGTCGAACCGTTTCTAAATTGTGAGAAACAACCTCAGGAGCGGCTTCTATAATTTTCTGAAGATTATCCCAATTTCCGGCAAAGTCAGGAATTAAGGTTTCCATAGTGGTTCCAGGTGATTGATGTCGAATGGCACGAATGGTTTGGACCCAAACATCAGCACCTCCATCCTTTAAGTCGTCGCGATCAACTGATGTAATTACGGCATGCTTAATTTGCATGGTTTTAACGCTGTGCGCAACCTTTCCGGGCTCAAAGAGATCAACCTCAGCTGGTTTTCCAGTTTGAACGCCACAAAATCCACACGAACGCGTGCATACATTACCCAAAATCATAAAGGTTGCTGTTCCTTCACCCCAACATTCTCCCATATTCGGACAACTACCACTTTCACATATCGTGTGCAATTTATGTTCGTCTACTAATCCGCGAACCTTTTTATAATTTTCACCAGTCGGCAATTTAACTCTCAACCAGTTTGGTTTTTTTGTGCGTGAATTGTTCTCCATTTCGGTACAAATTTCGGTAAAATATTCTTAAAACATAGGTCAAGGGATTTTGGTTTAATTATATCCATAAAACAATCCGTACCTTTGGGCCCTATGACATCAATTGTAACCTATCAAGGGTCATTAAGAACTGAATGTGTACATAAGGCTGGGGAGCAAATCATTACCGATGCCCCAATAGACAATCATGGAATGGGTGCCTATTTTTCGCCAACAGATTTAGTGGCTACAGCGCTTGCATCGTGCTTTTTAACCATTGTAGGAATCTATTGTGAGGAACGTAAAATCCCCTTCACTTTTGCCCGAGCTGAGGTAGAAAAAATAATGGGGTCAAATCCCCGAAGGATCTCAGAAATTCATCTGACAATAGATTTCCGCGGAAACGAATGGGATGAAAAAACATTAACAAAAATTATTGCTGCCGGTAAGGCCTGTCCAGTAGCTATCACGCTGAAAGATCAAGTAAATATCGAATACCACTTCAAATGATTAAAAAACCACATCAAGCATATACTCGGAAAGAAAAATCGGATATTATTTACGGGATTCACAGTGTGAAAGAAGCTGTTGAAGCTAAACGTGAAATAAACAAGATTTTAATCCAGAAAGGGATTTCAAAAGAAGGGTTTGAAGAGATAAGAACGTTTTTAACCGGTAATGACTACGTAGTACAATATGTTCCTATTCAAAAGTTGAGTCAATTAACCTCTGGCAATCACCAAGGCATTGTTGCGTATGTATCACCCATAGAATATCAGCAAATCGAAGAATTGGCAGAGCAATGGCTAGAGGCTGGGGTAAAACCTTTTATCCTCGCGCTAGACCGCATCACGGATGTTCGAAATTTCGGCGCCATTGCACGCACTGCTGAATGTATGGGAATTCATGCCATTTTAATTCCAACGAAGGGTTCAGCATTGGTAACGGCAGATGCGGTTAAGGCATCTTCTGGGGCTTTAAATCGAATTGCAGTGTGTAAAACCGAACAATTCAAAAACACCTTATTCCATCTGCAACAATTAGGAATTCGCGTTGCTGCAGTAACTGAAAAAACAAAAGTCGCTATAGATGGAGCAAATCTCCGCGGTTCGATTGTTTTGGTCATGGGATCTGAAGAAGATGGCATTACACAAGATATTCTAAATATGGCCGATCTTCGGGTAACAATACCTATGGATGGTACTACAAGTTCTTTAAACGTTGGGGTTGCCGCAGGTATCGCGATGTTTGAAAAAACAAGACAAGAAAAAAACCGCTAATCAGCGCATTAATTTTGCGGCAAGTTGTGGAATTTCACTTAGGCAGTTGATTTTATAATCGTACTTCGATTTTTCATTTTTCTTTTCCTGATACCAAATCGCTTGCATTCCCGCTTTTAATGCACCTGCCACATCGGCACGGTAATCATCTCCAATCATCAAACTGGCCTGAGCCGTAGTGTTTGCTAAATAAAGTGCATGTTTGAAAATTTGGGGATTTGGTTTATTAACACCGACTTCTTCACTACACAAGATTACATCGAAATGATGATGAATTGCTGCGTGTTTTAGCTTAACATGTTGTACTTCTAAAAATCCATTTGTGATAATATGAAGCCTAAATCCCATTTCTTTTAGGTCTGAAATAACTTCCACAGCAAAAGGCACCAAGGCTGTTTGTTTCGGCGATAGGTCCACATAACCATCTCCAAATCGCTTAATGAGCGACTCGTCCGTTAATTGAAATTTTTTAAGCGTTGCCCGAAAACGTTCATAGCGTAACGACTCTTTCGAGATTTTTCCATTGGAATAGGCATGCCAAAGCGCTTTATTTTTATTGTGATAAACTTTATGAAACGTTTCAAAGGATGCAATATGCTGCCCTAGTCCACATTCCTCAAAAAGTATGCGCAAAGCGCGCTCGGAGTTTTTATCAAAATCCCATAGCGTTCGGTCTAAATCAAAAAAAATATGTTTACCCGAATAGGCCATACCACAACAAATTCAAGAGCACCGAATTAACGCTAATCCATAATATAATCAAGGGGAAGGTATATTTGTTTTCACTGTAAAATTTGGCGCAAATAACAGATCCAACAGGAACCGATAAAAACAAAGGAGCTAAATATGTGATCCCAAGGATTCCAAACGTCTGTTTGATTTTTACAACCCACTTGTTGGTCCTGGTAAATTTCTTCTTTTGTTTGAACGTACCTTTTAACACCTTTTGCGTTTTGCGTTTGTTTTGAAACTCAATAACTTTTTCGCTGGCAAAATAAAAAACAATCGCGCTGAAATAACCTCCAAGGGCGGAGGCAATTGTCACCTCCCAAATTGGGGCTCCGAGTTCAGCACCTGGAATACCTGAAAATAAAAACTTGAATGTAGCAAGCACAAAGGTGCTCCAGAGGATGTGCCAATCCATGTTATACTTTTTCTCCGAATGCGAGGTCACCCGCATCTCCTAGTCCAGGAACAATATATGATTGCGCGGTTAATTCTTTATCTATAACAGCTACAAATATTTCAGTGTTACCCGGAAAATGCTTTGTTACACGCTCTATGGCTTCTTTTGTTGCAATGGCCGCCGCAATGTATATTTTTTTAGGAATCCCCTGTTCTTTTAAAGCGTCAAAGACCGTATTCATTGAATTACCGGAAGCCAACATGGGATCTGAAATAATCCAAATCCGATTATCTAATACCGGTGCAGCAAGGTATTCCACATAAATTTCAAACTCCTCAGGCGTGGTATGTTTGCGATACGCTGAAACATAGGCACTTTCTGCACGATCAAAGTAGCGAAGAAAGCCGCTATGCATGGCTAATCCTGCGCGAAGAATTGTAATTAAAACGGGTTGCTCTTCTAATACTTTGCTAGGCGCTACACCCAACGGTGTTTCCACATCAACCGCTTTATACTTTAGCTTCCTTGAAATCTCGTACGCCATAATTTCGGCAATACGCTCCATATTGGATCTAAACCGCATCGGGTCTTTCTGAATTTGTACGTCGCGTAATTCTGCTAAATAATTGCCAATGATAGAATCTGAATCTGATAAATTATGGACCATAATTGAATTTTTACGAAGGTATCAAATTAAAAGGCAAAGGTCTGTTAAAATTTGCTATCCGAGTTCTTTTTTTAGTGTGGCTTCGTCCAGTTGTTTATCCCAACGTGCGACGACAATGGTAGCTACGGCATTCCCAATAAAATTAGTCAATGCACGGCATTCTGACATAAATTTATCAACGCCTAAAATCAAGGCAATTCCTTGCACAGGAAACCCTTTAACTACGGCTAAGGTTGCTGCCAAGGTAATAAATCCTGCACCTGTAACACCGGCCGAACCTTTGGAGCTGAGCATTGCAATCAATAAAATGAGAATTTGTTGGTTGAGTGAAAGTGGGAAGTTACAGGCTTGAGCAATAAAAAGTGCTGCCAAGGTCATATAAATATTTGTGCCATCCAGGTTAAAAGAATATCCGGTTGGTACAACCAATCCCACTACTTGCTTAGTACAACCAAGCTTTTCCAATTTCCTCATTAAATTGGGCAAGGCCGATTCAGAGGAACTGGTTGCAAGTACCAAGAAAAGCTCATCCTTTATGTACCTCAATAATTTAAAAATTGAAAATTTATTATACCAAGCAACTAACCCAAGAATGACTACAATAAAAAGAAATGCGGTAACATAAAATGTAGCTACTAAACCGATTAAGTTCCACAATACGGCTAATCCATATTTACCAACTGTAAAAGCCATAGCTCCAAAAGCACCAATTGGGGCTAATTTCATAAGAATCTCAACAATTTTAAAAATTGGGTGCGCTAAACCATGTAAAAAATCGATTACCGGCTTACTTTTTTCTTGCGTCATCGAGAGCCCAATACCGAACATAATGGAAACGAACAACACTTGAAGAATGCTGTCACCAGTTAGAGAACTGAGCAAGGAAGTTGGGATGATTCCGAGTATGAAAGAGGTTAAGGAATGTTCCTTTGATGCATCCACATAATCTTGAATTGACTTTGGATCCAAAGAACTTGGATCGATGTTCATTCCGTGCCCCGGTTGGACCAAATTAGCAATTACCATTCCTATGACCAGTGCCAAGGTAGAAAATGTCAAAAAATAAAGCATGGCCTTACCGGTGACTCTACCGACCGTACTCAGGTTATTCATTGAAGCCAACCCCGTAGAAACAGTAACAAAAATTACAGGCGCAATGATCATTTTTACCAGCGCAATAAACCCATCCCCAAGGATTTTTAGCCCCTTTGACTGATCAGGCCAATAATGTCCTAGGACTATTCCAATGAGGATTGCAAAAATCACCTGCACATACAGCAAGCGATACCAAGGTTTTTTTTCAGCAACAGTTACCGATTCATTAATTTCCATGTTATTGATTTCTTCTTACAAAGAAACAAATCTTTCTGTAATAGCGGCCGCAATTCGAGTGCGTAATAATAGCTAGTAAAAAATATTATTACCTTGGGCACATGGAAAATCAAGCCTTTAATCGAAAATCCTTACTCCTTATCATTGTTGCTTCCCTCGGTTATTTTGTAGACATCTATGATTTGGTACTTTTTGGAGTTGTAAAAGCAGAAAGTTTACTTAGTATTATGCCAAATGCTAGCGACCACGTTCGAGCAGCCACCGGAAAAATGCTCTTTAACTATCAGATGATTGGAATGTTCATCGGAGGTCTTTTATGGGGTGTACTCGGAGACAAAAAAGGAAGAGTAAAGGTGCTCTTTGGTTCGATTCTTCTATATTCAATCGCAAATATTGCAAATGCCTTTGTAACAGATATAACGAGTTACTCCATCATCCGAATTATTGCAGGAATTGGGCTTGCCGGTGAATTAGGTGCAGGAATCACCCTTGTTTCTGAACTAATGCCGAAAGAAAAACGTGGATATGGAACCATGATTATCGTTTGCTTTGGAGCACTTGGCGCTGTATTTGCCACCTTAATCGGAGCCAAAGGAGAAGCGGTTGGCGGCATGTTAACCATGCTCACGGCTGTTGAATTTCTAAATTGGCAAATTGCCTACTTGGTTGGAGGAATGCTGGGTTTATTGTTACTCATTATTAGAATGGGAAGTTTGGAATCAACCATGTTTCATGAAATGCATGAAGAAGGAGTGACAAGAGGAAATCTGAAATTAATATTCGGTAATCGAAAAAATCTCATCAAATATATCCAATGCATTTCTGTTGGAATTCCCATTTGGTTTGTTATTGGTTTGCTAATCATGAATTCTAAGGATGATTTCGGTCCTTTACTTGGCCTAAAAACCATCAATAACGGTCTGGCAGTCATGTACGCATACATCGGACTATCCGTTGGAGACTTAGTTGCAGGACTTCTAAGCCAATGGCTAAAAAGTCGCAGAAAAGTGGTGATGATTTTTTTACTCATGACCTTACTGGTTACCAGTAGCTTTTTATTCGGTTCAAAAAACATCAGTGAAGAAACGTACTACTTATATTGTTTTTTACTCGGCGCATCAACCGGTTATTGGGCAATTTTCGTAACTATAGCGGCGGAACAGTTTGGAACAAACATTCGATCTACGGCTGCTAATACGGTCCCTAATTTCGTACGAGGAAGTGTGTTTTTAATTGTTTCACTCTTTGTGGTATTCACGAACTTTTTAAGTATTGGAATGTCCGCATTATTCGTAGGGCTATTGAGTGTAGCCAGTGCTTTTTGGGGAATCTATCATTTAAAAGAAACCTTTTCCAAAGATTTAAATTACCACGAAGAGTTTATTTGACAAATTAAGCGGCTTCTTGTATCTTTGTTCTCGAAATGCCCACGTGGTGAAATTGGTAGACATGCCATCTTGAGGGGGTGGTGCCAATAGGCGTGCTGGTTCGAATCCAGTCGTGGGCACCCATCAAAAGTCTGTTAATTCAGACTTTTTTTTTGCGGCAACGATGAAAGCTTGCTTTTAAGCGTTAGCGTAAAAAAAAATGATGTGCGACATGAGGAGCTAGACTTTTGATGGTATAGCGAAAAAACCTTTTTGGTTCACGAAGTAATCCAGTCGTGGGTACTGACGCTCGTATCTCGGTCAGCACAAACACCCATCAAAAGTCTGGGAATTCAGACTTTTTTTTTGCGGCAACGATGAAAGCTTGCTTTAAACGTTAGAATATTGGTAAGAAGTTCAAAATCTCCTTTTTCGTCATCATTGCCATACTTTATCTTTCCGTTTTGATCACCGTAAATCTTCTATTTAATTTTAATAGGTGCTTCTCAAATAACTCGTAACTAAGAATCGGAATTAGGATAGATAGAATTATTGTTACAGAAAAGAAGACCCAACTATTAGTGATTTCAAATCGCCACATGAATTTTTTAATTATAATAATGAGGAGCAAATTGCTATACATGTATATTCCGTATGAAATTTTCCCGAAATAATGAATAATACTCTTTTTAGGCAATACATGCTTAAAATTAGCATTCAAATTATAATCTAAGAGTAAGACCGCAATAATTCCGATATAGAAAAACTTTTTAAAGCCCGCTAAAAACATTGAATCCCAGGATGTAGCCATTTCAACGCAAAGGGAAATAATTAGTATACATAAAAGCGAAATCCTAACCGTTCTATTGATTTGAAAAGTAAACGGTTTTTCTGAGTAAAAATAAGCGCCAAAAGCACCAATCACTAATACATCTATCCGGCTAAGCGTGTGTAAATACAATGTGTACCAAGGGTATTGCATCGTATGGTACGTATACATGCGGAACAAGATGCTCGAAGCGATGATGAGCATAAAAACGGAAATCAGATTTTTCTTTGGAACAAGATAAATAATAAATGGCCAGATGAGATAGAAGTGCTCTTCCACACAAATGGACCAAAAGTGAGAAAAAGGATAGCTCCAACTTTGCGTATGAATGGTGTCAAAATTTGAAATGAATACCAAATTAACAAAATAATTAGGCGAAGGTGAATCAACCCAAGCAACTAAAAATGGGGTTATTGCGATTAAAAAAAAATACAAGGGCCATATTTTTAATGCGCGCCTAATCATAAACTTTCCGATACTAATCTTATTAAATCGTTTTTTTTCCTCCAGAAGAATGTAGGTAATTAGGAAACCGCTAATTAAAAAGAATATGTCCACTCCTATTCCAAGGTTGCGGATAAAGGTGTCAACAAATTTTCCACCGGAACTAAGATCTTTGTATGTTCCATTGGAAAGCATCCCAATTTGACCATACCAACCGCACCAAGCTTCATAGGCATGCACAAGAACAACGATAAAGGCTGCAATAAATCGAATTACATCAAGATTTTGAAAATAAACACGATCTGAATTCAACGTTTTTTCCATCTTTCTATCTTAATTGATCTCTATTAATTTAGCGCTTACGCTTATTTATTGATAAATATAGTATTTTTTGCGTTGCTTTGCTCGTCCATTTGTCGATACAATTTTATTTCGTCAAAAAATCCTTTATAAAAAGTGACACTGTTACTATTGAAAAGTTGTATTTGTTTATTACTTATACATGCAAAGATGGGCAGTGTCTGCAAATCTCGACTACTTAGAATATCACGAGGTCTAAGTCGGAGTTGATAAATAGAATCGTATTTCTGTTCTACCAATAAGTCGCCCGTTGTTAAATTAGTAATTCCATACTTACCGTTTTTCTGGGTAATAAGTTGAGCACTTAGTGTCAGTGAGAACATAAGAATAAGAGAAAGAAGATAGGATTTCATGGTTGCTAAAAATAAGGGTTGAAGTGGTTCAAAATTAGTAATAATAGATAAATCTTTTAGTTGGAAATATCCTCTTTACAATCACAATACCCCATCATTTGCGCATACTTTTGATGGTATAGCGATATAACCTGCTTGGTTCACGAAGTAATCCTGTAGTAATAAAAAGCATGATGTGCGACAGAGGAGCTAGACTTTGTTTACACTTTTAGAATCTCCATCCTTTCTTTACCTTTGTTACATGTTGAAACTGATCATACTTGTTCTACTTGGTTGTTTTGCGGTGGTTTCCCATGCACAACGAATTAAATGGGAGAACTTTAATAATCGGGCCAATTGGCGATCTAATCGCTTAGAAATTCAAGCGGGTTTTTGTGCCACACAATTTACAGGAGATCTAGGTGGAGGTTCGGGTCAGGGCATTGACTATTCCATGAAAGATATAGATAATGAAGCCTTAGGGAAAGGTGCTCAAGTGGCATTTAAGTTTCGATTTAATCGATATCTTGCAACAAAATCAGAGTTTAGTTATTTTCAAGTAAAGGGAAGTGATGCGTTTTCGGAAAACGCTAAACGCAGGGCCAGGAATCTAAGTTTTGAAAGTTATAATTTCGAATTCAGTCAACGCCTTGAGTTTATATTCCTAGCGCAGGAATTCAATGGTAAATTCTACAACCTCACATCGAGAGCAAGACATAAAGGATCAAATTTTCAGCTTTACACCTTTAGCGGTCTTGGGTTTGCGACATTCAACCCCAAGGCGAATTATAATGGCACCTTAATCGAACTTCGTCCGTTAAAAACAGAGGGACAAGCCACGCCCTACGGAAAGGCAACCGTTATCATGCCCCTTGGTTTCGGAATGCGCTTGGGATTAACTAAACAAATTCGTGTTGGATTTGAAGCTACTTGTTTTAAAACCTTTACGGACTATATGGATGATGTATCTACTTTTTATCCGGAAGCTGGTGTATTAACTGACCCTGCCGCGGTTTATCTATCTAACCCAAGCCTTTCTCCGGAACTGTTCCTACCAGGAAGTCGCAGGGGAGATTTAAATCAAAAAGACACGTATTACAGGCTTAGTGCTTCGTTAATTTTCAACTTAAAGAACCGGTAAAAGACTCAAATCCTTCATGTAATTTAATTCGGAGGATTTCTTTTTCCTTATTAGAGATAAATGCCGCTTGAAGAGCTTGCTCATTTACATATAACATGTCATTAATATCCCAACCTTTAGTTTCTTTAAGCCACCGATATTCATCAGCTAAAGTCACGTTAGAAATTGCTCTACCGTCGGTGTTAATACCAAAAGACATGCGATTCAACAATAAATTATTTACTGGGTAGGTTGATTCTGGTGGGTAAACTCGTGTAATATGGTTACTTGTTGGACAAATTTCTAGGTGGATATTGTCTTGTTTCAGCTTTTCAAGTAACTCAGTATCTTCTACGCTACGTATTCCATGTCCTATACGTTTTGCACGCAACAAGGATAATGTCTCAATCACGGATTCCGCACCTCTTGCTTCACCCGCATGGGCCGTACAAGAGATACCGTGCGCATTAACTTTCTTAAAAGCCGCTTGATGGTTTTCTAATCCAAAACCCGCCTCATCTGCGGCTAAATCCAAACCAACTACTCCTTTTTCAGCATACTTAATGACTAAATCTGCCGTGCGGTCGCTCTGTTCTTTTGTAAAATGTCTTAAAGTACAAAGGATTAGATTGACTTTAACCGGTCCGGCATAAGAATGTACAGCCTCTAAGGTAGCTTCAACAACCTCCTCAGGTGTTAATCCTTTAGTTAAATGTTGTAAAGGAGCATACCTTAATTCTGCATAAATCACCTGATCAGCTTCCAATTGATGAATAACATCTAGGGTTGCATCAACCAGTTGTTCTTTCGTTTGCATTAATAAAATTGCTGCTTGAGCGCACGCCAAATAATCGTTAAGTGAACAACAATTCACAGGCGTGTTATAAACCGCTTGATACTCGGATAGGCTGATGCCGGGAACATATTTTGAAACAAACTGAAAACTCAGGGAGCAATCAATATGCAGGTGCAGTTCTATTTTAGGAAAAGTATACGACATAAAAAATCCCGCTCTCGCGGGATAAGATTTAATTATTTCAATTGTTCGTTGGAAAACTGATAAACGGGTAACTGTACGCCATCAAATTCAATAACTTCCACACCACAACCAATCAATAAACGACCAAGCATTAATCGATTCATTTCATTGTTCTCTTTCATGCTAAAGGTTCCAATGTAAGTAGCTGCATCAAAAGATGTAGTGAAATTCTCCTTGAAATCCTCACTTTTCGTTAATATGGTTTCTGGCAATACATCAGAACCAAAACGAAAGGTAATGATTCCAGTAGATTTTTGAGTTGCATATTCTGCCTTAGAAGCGGCAACTGCGTATACTTGAGCATCTAGGCTCATCCAAGTCATCAAAGAGAAAACTGAAAGTAAGATTAATTTTTTCATGGGTTTAATTATTGTTCGAAATTATAAATTTTTGTTCACACAACGATTTTTTTATCAAAAGGGTTGCCATTTCGTTGTTTTGTAGCCCTAAAAGTAAGCAATTACATATTTTTTCAACAAGTTACATCAAAGTACATGTAGAGTTCGTTTTTGGCGCCATCAACCTAAAACTTACTACCGATATGCTTAAACGCGTCGCCTACACCTTTGGGGCATTCTTTACTATGTCTTTACTTTTCGCTCAACAGAATTCTTGTCCAAATGTCGATCTATCTCAAGGAAACTTCACAAACTGGGATGGGTATACTGGCAGCTATTATGCGCCAGGAACAACCTTTGGTATAGTTAACGGCCGGCATACGATTATTACCCAACAAGGAACTGATCCCAACACCTGCAATCAGCTTCCTTTAATTCCTTCGGGGCATACAAAATCAATAAAACTAGGTAATCCGGGAACCGGAGCCCAAGCGGAGCAATTGGTTTATTCCATTCAGGTTACCCCACAAAGCAGCCTATTTATTTATAAATATGCCGTTGTCCTTGAAAACCCCGGGCATATCCCGGCACAACAGCCAAAATTTGAAACAAAAATTCTAAATGCCTTAGGCCTCCCGATTGGAGGAGGTTGTGGCACCTACACCGTTTATGGGGGTCAACCTGGGCAAAATTTCCAACAATGTGGCAGTAGGACTTGGCTTCCCTGGACAACCGTTGGACTAGACCTAACGCCCTATATGGGACAAACCATCCAAATAGAATTCACCACATGGGATTGTGCTCAAGGGGCGCACTTCGGGTATGCCTATTTAGCAGCTGAATGCTTACCCTTATCCATCGATGTAAACTACTGTGGAGGAAATCAACCGTTAATCCTCACCGCACCGAGTGGGTTTCAATCGTATGTTTGGCAACCAGGAAATTTATCGGGACAACAAGTCATAATCAACAATCCTACCTTGAATCAGACCTATACCTGTACCATGACCACCTATTCCAATCAAGGAACTTGTGCCGTGGATTTGAGTGTGCAAGCGAGTCCTACTCATGTAAATTCTAACTTCGTATATACCGCAGGTTGTGAAAATGAACCCATTACATTTCAAGCTACATCCACCGTTACGACGAACACGCCGAATGTGAACTTATCGTATCAATGGAATTTTGGAAATGCAAATCCTGTTGCGGCCTCTGGAAGTACTCCGAATACATTTTTCAATAATCCAGGAAATCAACTCGTGGAATTAATCACAAGCAGTTCAAACGGGTGCAGCGATACAATCCAACAACAAGTCAA
>JACCDP010080486.1_pt1 | contig 43603 bp, 36 predicted proteins | sample 7445841 | NCBI WGS metagenome assembly JACCDP01 (sample SAMN15323441, study PRJNA562643) | freshwater metagenome | isolation source: river surface water | place: USA:Blue River Watershed | collected 2017-08-17
CAAGGATTTTACCTGAATTCATCGGTTAATTTGACATAAATTCGGTATTAAAAACAATGAAACCCTTTATTTATAGGGTTATGGGGTAAATAAACTCATATTTGGCATAATAGGTACGGAAGAACCGAATAAACTTGAAATATTAATGGGATATACTGGCTTTTCAAGTGCGGAATGTGGTTTATGGCTTTATTTTCAGCATCTGCGAGGTTTGAAAATAAAATTGCAAATGTATGTTTTTCCTAAAGAAGATAATCCATAGTAATTTCTAGTGTCTTGATGTTTTTCTGGAAAAAACTCTTCTAAACTCCTAAGTTCTCCATTGATAAAAAAGTATCCTTCGTAACCTAAGGCTAAAACTTTTGAAAATATTTTGGATATATCTTGATGGGGATGATGTTTTTGCTCAATTTCAATGACAAGATTGGGGCATTGTGTAATTAATAAATTATATGCTCCATCAATTACAGATTCTTCATGTCCTTCAACATCAATTTTTATGAAGCCAATATTCTTGTGACCCTGATTGTCAAGTCGTTTTAATGGAACTTTATAAGTTCTAGCATTATTATAATTAGCCTTTTCCTCCAGAGTTCCCAATTGGTCATATAGGAAGTTATCAACAAGTGGTACTGATAGAATTGCTTCTCCTTCTTTATTGGAAAGGGCAATGGAATAAACGCTGACATTTGAGCGAACCGATTTAGTAATGAATTCTGCAAGTTCTGGATTAGGCTCGTAAGCAAATACATGATGTGAAAGTCGAGAAAGAAAATAAGTATAGACACCTTTATTTGCACCAATGTCAATACTATTCTTTTTTGGATCAACTAGGGATTTGAGTAGTTTTATTTCTGGTTCACCATTTCGATAGTTCATTGCAGCCATTAAATGAATAATAGCTGAAGGAGGCAAGACTTTTCTAACTACTTCTTTTGTAGACATTATGAACATTTAGTTACTTTCCTTGTTAATTACAATCATTAGTTTTTGCGAAAAATTACGTTCTTACAAAAGACATTTATTTACTATTTTTTAGTAATTCTTCATAAATTTTAGCAATTTTCTCTGCTGTTATTTCCCAAGTAAATGATTTAGTTCTTATCAAACTTTTCTGAATTAGTTCCTGGTAATAAATAGGATCGTTGTGCAGGTGAAGCAGTGCATTTGCTATTTCTTTCGCATCTTTGGGATTAACCAAAACTCCAGCATCTCCGATAACTTCAGGCATAGCAGAAACATTTGATGTAATTACTGGAGTTCCAGAAGCCATTGCTTCTAAAATAGTGATTCCAAAACCTTCATGTAGCGAAGGAGTTATCAGAATATTAGCAGCGTTGTAGATTTGCACTAGAGTTGCTTTGTCTGGTTTTCCTAAATATTTAGTATAACTGGCAATTCCTGAGTTTTCTATGAATTTTTTCTGCTCATTTGTAAAGTCTGCCCCAACTTTCCAAAACTGTATTGGCAATCCTTTCTGTATTAAAATCTCTACTGCTTGAAGAATCGTATAAATATTTTTACGTGGATGATTTGCGCCGACATTGAGCAAACAAATTGTTGCAGATGAAATTCCTTGCTGTTGGCGAAAAGATTCAATTTGTTCTGGAAGCAAAGGTTGAAATATTGATTCAACACCATTAGGAATTACAGTAATGCGTTCTGGTTCAATATTCAGGATCTGAGTTGTATCTTTAGCTGTGGCAGAAGAGACTGCAATAATATGATCCGCATATTTCATGCCTTTAACAGAATATAGCCAGGCACTTCTACTGATCAACGGTAATTGTACAGAACCTTGAAGATTATCAGGGTAGAAAAAGTTAATTAGATCATGACAAGTGACAATAGTAGGCTTACCAGTTCTCTTTAACCAATAAATTAGATGAGCATCACAGGGTTCAATGATATGGTAAATATCTGCTACTTGTTGCCTAACTGTATGAGGATAATGCCAAAATCGTTCGTAGTATTTTTGGACTCTGAGAGCCAAAGACGAACTACTTCTATCAAAAGAACGGGGTGCTAGTTTGATAATGTCCCAATTTGGGCGAACAGCTTTTAACCCGGAAATAAGACCATTGGTGTAAACATCAATACTAAATTCAGCCATTGTCCCGGCAATCGCAATCCGCATCAGTTTAATCTCCTTACCGATTTATTGTATTTCGACAAACTATAAATGACTATAGATACTGATATTTGTCGTACAATCATTACCACATTGATTTCTCATTTCTTGATTAGTGTTGTTGTAAGGTTGTTGACCCCAGTCTCTATGCCAGATATATCTCTTCCGCCGAGTTAATAGCCAAATAAACCAAGTGACAAAGAGAATTATTGCCCTAAGTCCAGGTATGTTTGCCAAAGTGACAATTTTTGCTTATCTAGGGGGGAGGGTTAAAGGAGAATAGTTTGCCATAAAGAGATTAATCTATGGGCTATTTGTTCATGGGTGTAAAATTGTTGTACTCGCGCCATGCCATAACGTGCAGTTTCTTGTCTCCATTCAGCGTCGTTGATTAGTCTGACGAGGATATCAGCCAATGCACTGTGATCTTCTTCTGGAAATACCAAATCTGAACGCCCAATGACATTGGGAATCTCACCTGAATTTGAGCCGATGACGGGAATTCCCATAGACATAGCTTCTATCAGCACATGACCGAACTGTTCCTTCCAAGTTGGGATTGAGCGAGAGGGTAATACTAATACATCAAATTGGCTCAGTTCAGTGGGGACTTGGTGATGAGGAACTGCTCCTCTCCAGACGATGCGATCGCTAATTTGCAGATTTTCTGCTAGTTTTCGCAGTGCTGCTTCTTCAGAACCAGAACCGCAGAGAATAATCTGACTATTGATGCTGTTATTGGATAGTTGGGCAACTGCCCTAAAAATTAGGTCAATTCCTTTACTGTGAGCTAAACGACCGAGAAAGCCGATTTTAAAAGTAGATGTATTGTCTGTGCCTGATTTTATAGATGGGGCAAAAAACTCTGGATCAACTCCCATTTGCGGCATCACTTCTAATAAGCCACGATAATTCCATTTTCGCATGACATCGGCTCCGTCTTGATTGCCTGAGATAATTGCACTGGCAGTATTGAGAACAAATTGGCATATCTGCCAACGAGGCAGTGGCAATTGACGTAATTGATTTTCCCATCCAAATATGACAATCGGTTTGTTGGTGATGCGAGCTAAAATAGCGACTTCAAACGCGCAAATTGAAAATACTTCTTCCTCGACTTGGATAATATCGGGTTGAAAATCTTGCAAGACTTTCCAAAGTACCCAAGGGGCATATAAATGCGCTCCTACCCGTCCAGAAAACATGACGGGAGCCGAATAGAGATGGAGATGAGAATAGGGGCGTTCTAGTGGTAGTGAGCAATCCCATTCCAAAGCCTTCCAGTTACTTGGTGCTAAAAGACCGACTTCAATATTTTCCTGCTGTGCGATCGCATTCAATTTTCCTTGATTTACACCGACAATATAGGCATGACTGATAAAAAGGACTTTTAACTTTTCTTGTTTCATGGTCAAAAAATATAAATTTTTTTAGGCAATCAGCGTCCGAATTTTAGTCACAGTCCAATCAATTAACTTGGGTCGGTGTTGTGGTGCATACAACCAAGTAATTGCAGGTTTAGCTAGAGGTAATGGCATTAACCCAACCCAGATAAACCAGAGACTGTAGAAAAGCCGTTTTTGCCAGTTAAAGTCTGAGTATTTCCATAGACAGCGAATTCCGTAGTAAATTAAATTTAGTGGGCGATCGCTCGGAACTGGATGATTTTGAGGATCTAGGCGTAAAGAGATAATCCGCGACCATAAACGTCCAAGTGAACGTTGTTCTAAATCAGTAGGAACTTCATAGCCCAATACTTTGGCTTTTTTGGTTAACAGCGCAAAGTTTTGTAAATCATGACGCACAAAGCGTTGAAATCGAGCAGCGGTGACAGTTGCCAATGCCCACTGATTTGTATCGTGAATTCTGTAAGCACCTAGTGGTTTTTCTACTGCGGCAACATCACCATAAAAGGGAACTTGAAAAGATAAGTAGTCATCTGCGGTAAGTTTATATTCATCAGGAATGGGAAAAAGCTTTTCCACAACCTGCCGATTTAGGGCATTACCGCTAGTTGGAGTGCTAACATATCCACCCTTATCTAGGAGGACTTTCGACACATCTCCAGTGGAAAGAGAGGCAGATCCTTGGGGACAAGAATAGCCAAGAGATTTGCCAATCTTATCAACAACTGTTAAACGATAGTGGACTTTAGAAAGTTCTGGTTTCCAAACAGAAACGATTTGTGCAACGGCGTGAGGAAATAAATAATCGTCGGAATCAAGAAAAATAATGATATCACCCTGACTTTTAGCAAATCCGCTATTAAAAGCCGCAGCTTGTTTGCCATTGGGTTGGAAAATAGGAATTATGCGTTGACCATATCCAGCAATAATATCACGGGAATTATCAGTTGAACCATCATCAACAACAATAATTTCTGTATGAGGATAGGTTTGGTTAATGGCACTATTGATTGCCTCTGGCAGAAAGCGATCATAATTGTAATTATTAATAATAATACTCACAAGTAATCTCTCATTCATACTGTTATTTCTACCTTTAAAACTTTTTCCATAAAACGTAAAGCTACAGCTTGTGGAGAATAGTTTTCGATAGCCCATACTCTCCCCTGAATGGCAATTTTTTCCAAAATTTCCGGTTCTTCAGCTATTTTATCAATGGCTGATTGAACATTGTCTAAATCAATGCCGATGTAATGCTCCCAATTTTTCGGTTGTACGGGAAGCTCAAAACCATACTTTTGAAAATCCACATGAAAAGTAACACAACCTGCTGCTAAAGATTCCCAAAATCGCCAACTATCCCACTGAGCAATTCTATTTGTTTTTAATCCCAGTTCACTGATAAGTTTAGCTAAATAATAACTTATTCTAGGATGATAATCAGTGAAATTTGGAGCCATAAAGAAACCTCCAAAGCAAGCAGATGCAACTGATTCTGTCAGTCTTTTATAGTATTTAGGATAATGCCGCCTACCAGTTTGAGTCCATCGAAGTAAGTGGTATGGATCATCAGGAGGAATATTCAAATCCTCGCTAGATGCATCAATTTGTAAAAAGTCTTGAATTTGAGGAATAAATTTTTTTTCAACGAATCGTCTTAGAGAATGGCTAAATTTTTTATGTCTAAAGTTAACAAGTAAGCAGCTCTTTTTTTGTGCAAAATGGATATCATTACTAAGTTCCTTAAGAACTCTACTAGATAAGCCAAATACCCAAGGATGTAAGTTATTAGGGTATCTAATATTTCTGCTGTAGTGAGTTTTGAAGATAAAATCAAACTGTCTAAACTCAGTCAACCATGAAAATGTTTGAAATCCATCGGCACAATCTAAGTATACAGTAATATATTGACGAGAGGGGGTAAATAAATCTTGAGGTAATGAGCCATTTTCCTCAAACCATTGCCGTTCTAGAACTACGATATCACAATCTTGATGTTTAACATCAGGATCGCATTGCAGAAGACATTGATCATCGTCTGGAGATAATTTCCAGTAGTTATTGCTGGAATAGTATTCAACTCCGAGATGTTGAAAGCCTTCTGCTAAATTTACAATCAGATCCTGAAAATAAGCATTTTCCGCTGGTCTTTCTTGCGAAGTTGTGTAAAAGAAAACTTTTTTATTAAAGGTTACTGCCATTTTTCTCTCTTGTATTTGATAATAACTTGATTCGTCGTTAAAGATAGGGTGTGAACAGTTATATATGATTGTTACCGATATTTATCGTATTATCTTTCTACAACCACTTCCTGATAACTACCTGACTTGAGAATTCGACCCTCTTCAAGTTGGTAAATACAATCGCAATGCTCAATTGTAGAAAGGCGATGAGCTATAATAATGATTGTCTTACTACCAGCTAAAGCTTTTGTGGCTTCAGTAATTAGATTTTCTGTTTTAGTATCTAGAGCAGCAGTTGCTTCATCAAAAACTAGTATTTCTCTTTCGTGATAAAGTACCCGCGCAATTCCTACTCTTTGGCGTTGTCCTCCCGATAACATAATTCCCCGTTCACCAATAATAGTTTTCACTCCGTCTGGAAGTTGCTCGACTACTTCGCTAAGTTGAGCCATTGCAATCGCTTTCTTTAATTTATTTTGGTCAATTAAATTATCTGGAACTCCAAATGCAATATTTTGCTCAAGAGTATCATCAATCAAAAATATAGATTGGGGAACATAGCCAAGCATATTTTGCCAGGCACGTAAGTTTTTATAAACTGAAATTCCGTCAACTTTGATATCTCCAAATTGAGGGATTAAAAGACCCAGAAAAACATCAACTAAAGTGGTTTTACCAGCACCTGATTTACCAATTAGTCCAATAGACTCTCCCCTGCGAATAGATAAAGAAATATCTTGCAGTACGTTTTTTGTAGTGTTTGGATATTGAAATATGAGCCTATCTAAAATAACTTTGTCCAAAAACTGAAACGTTTGCTGATTTTGACTTGGTAATAAGTTGTGAGCATGATTAGCAGAACCAACGTCATTGATCAGCTTTTCTTTTTCTAACTCCTTTAAATCAAAGAATAGCTGATCAAGAGAATAAGTGTTACTTCTAATCACATTAATTCCAGAAATTAAATTTGCAACCGCCGGCATTAGACGAACTAAAGCTAGTGCAAAAATTCCTAAAATTCCAGTAAGATTTTGCATTTTATCTTGATTTAATGTGATAAATAAAAATGTAAAGCCAATCAAGAAACTCATCATTAACGGCTCAAGCACAAACCGAGGAAGATTACCATAGGCTGAAGTTAAAGTGGTATTTCTTGCGTAAATTTCCGACTGCTTTTCCATATGATTTTCAAAATAGGATTCGCAACCAATTACACGAGTTTCCTTCAAGCCACCTAGTCCATGATTGGTAATACGAATTATCTCCCCATAAGCATGAAATTTCTCTTTGCTCCAATGAGATAAACGATCTTTCATGGGATATAACAACCCAAAGGAAATAAGTAGTAGCACAGCAATTAAAATTAAGGCAATAGCATTAGTTTTGATTAAAAGTAGCATTAATGCTAAAACAACTACAGTATTAGAGATAAATGTCAAAAATGTAGACACTACACCAACAGAAACTGAATCTGTTGTGTCAAGTAGGTTTTGAATCAGTCTTGCTGAATTAATCTGCAAATGATAGGTATAAGGAGCATTAATATATGCTGTCAACAGTTTGCAAGAGAGTTTTCTTTTTAAATTAGAGCTAAATTGAAATACTGTTTTTTGAGCATTAAAAGCTAAAAATGCTTTCAGATAAAAAGCAAGGATAACCAGTAATCCTAAAAAAATTAAAAATTGCTGTTGAGAGTTAAAATTCATCTGGTGATAAATTAAATCCAACCAGTAAATATTTTTGATTGAATCTGGGGTGATAGCAATTGTAATAAATGGAGCAATCATACCAGTTCCAAAAACTTCTAGGCTAGAAACAAGGATGAATAAAAAAAGCATCGCTATCAGCGACTTGTGATCTCCTTTTGTAATATATAAAAATTTAGGGAAAAATTGAGCCATAAGTGTTTAAGTAGGTGAACGTAAATAATTGTCCTTGGGATAAGGCAGGGGAACAGGGTGCAGAGGAAAAAAGTTTGAGCTTTCTTTACTTTTTTTCACATACCTTTAAATTTTTCTGTTCACCTACTTAATCTCAGAATGAATTAGATTTATGAAGAAGAATATCTAAAATATGGATATAGCTTTTTTGAATTCATGAATCAACTTCAACCAGCATTGTCTCCAGAATGTAAGTCTCCAACCTGTCCATGCTGTCATATCCACATAATGAAAGAAATACTCTGCAAGTTTCACATGACGAGAGTTCCATGGTTTTAATCTTGTTAAATAATGAATAATATAAGGTTCGTGAATTAGGGTATGGTAAACTTCTTCTGAGAATGGACTATTTTCCCACAAGGGATAAACATCCTTTATGTAAGATATAGTATTCCATCGAGGATCAAGTTCTCCCCATTTATCTACAAATAATGCATTTAAAACATCCTGATCGTGAAAGCGTATGTACTCTTTATTGTAGTTGAGATACTCCATAGACTGAATTGCAATTTTGTCATCTCGCCATTTTTTGAGATTGATAACTAGAACACCCGCATTAAAATATTTAGCTTGGGAAATTCCTATATCTTTATAATTTGGTAGTTCGGTAGGAGACAATACATTTTGTATTATAAGATCTGGAACTGCTAATATATGATTTTCTATCAAATCAGTTTCCCACAATTCTTCTAAATCTCCGTTAACTACTAAATCACAATCCAGATAAATTGCTTTGTCAAATTCTTTAGGCAAAAGTTCAGCAATCATTAATCTATAATATGTAGCAAAAGATGGAGAGATAGAGTGAATTTGACTCTGGTTTTTCTCAAGGTTATTAAATTCAATTAGTTCTAGCCACGAGTCAGGCTTTTGTATAAATTGGATTTCACAATTTTCTGAGTTTAGAGATTTGAGTATCTTTTGTTTATTATTGTTTTTGATACCTCCGTCAATAATAAACAAAAGAATTTTACGTTGGCTTTTAAGATTTACAAGAGCAGAACGAACTGTGACGGCAAGTGGCATAGCATAGTTGTCATCAGCAGCACAAACTATAACGATAGGTTCTATCAGATTGTTTTTACAGATAAAATCTGATTTATGACAATTTAAATTATCAACAGGTATAGTCATAGATGTTTTCTCGCGTTCAGTTATTAGTTTATTAAAATTTTCTCGATTTATTTAATTATTGCACTATTAATTATCGAAATTCAGTCGCTAATAAAAGTCACATTTTTCACTTTTGTAGAAATTCTAAAATCCGTGTTTTTAATTTTAGTCTTATTCTCAATCTAACGATTAACGAATTTTTAAAGGGAGAGGGATTCAACATATATACTATTTCAGAAACAACAGGTAATTTTGTAAACCAATTAAGACGAATAGCTGCTGCTTTTTTCCCTAATACTTCTTTAGTCCTATCATTATTATTCTCTTTCTTGTTGAATGAAGAAGTCTCTAGAGTTAAATAATTTTTCAATAGTTCTGCTAAAGTGAATTGTTGGCATGAATTCAATATAATACAGAGATTCTCAATCCACTCATTGAAACTAAGGCTAGGAAGTTGATGAATACTATAGCTATAGCGATGCTTTAGTGATTCATTTTCTATCAAAGGAGCTATATTTCCTTCAGCTTTCAACAAATTAATAACCCATCGAGCGCGATTAAGTTCAGGATGACTCAGGGAGGGAAATTGATTAGCATGGTTAACAGCAATATCTAATTTCCCTAGACAAAGAAGGGAAATAATTCCATAAGCCCACTCTACCGGATCAGGATCGAAGGCTTTGTAATTCTCAAGAGTATATTTGACTGGTTGAACAATCCAATCGAGCGCTATTTTCGCATTTCCTTTATAGAGGTTGCACAGTGTTAGCCTTAATTTTGGTTCTGGCATCCAAGATATATGCTTGTGGCATTGAAGATATAAAACTTCTGCTTCTTCATATTTTCCAGCCCAAAGTTTTTCATCTCCTTGACGGAGAAGTACGATATCTAATCCATTACAGATAATATGAGAATTTCTAATTCCTGGTGCTTTTTCTACTACGGTCAGCGGCTCAAAGGGATTTGTTTGAACAATATTTTGATTAGATTTGAGATTCTTGTATAGATTAAACCATTGAAAAATTTGATCTCGTTGTTTCAATGTGTGATGAGAGTGAACTAGTTGATAACCAGCGTTGGTAATTCTCTCAAGCTTATCTAAGTGTTGAAATAGATAATCCAGTTTATCTAAAATATTATGTTCATCAGCAAAAACGCAATTTTGCATGTCAATGAATCCTGCTGCTTCAAGAGCCGGAGATTTTTCTGTAATCAAACAAGATTTAGAAGCTGGAATTTCAAAATGTTTACGAACAATCTCCTTGGCTAATGTGCCACAGGCTGGTACAAACCAAGAAGCATTTATCACGCGAGCATACTGCTCACCATAAAGCATTCTTGATACTGGCTGCTCATATCCTAAGTGCGGACAAATTAATGAAGGATAATGTTCAGAGATAATTTTATTGATTTTTTGTCGCCAAGGATACAGCGGATTTATATACCCCGTAAACATCACTGGCACAATTTTAGGTTGATCATAATCTCGATAGATATCAGCATCTATAAAATTTGGCCAAACGAACAAATTTTCAGTAATTATTGGGGTGTGTTCACCCATAGTAGTAGCGATAGAAAAGAAGATTTCTATATCCCAAAGTTCCATGTCGGAAAAAAATCCTGCACGGCAATCACACCATGAGTCTCCGTTATGCAATCCTAGTTTTGGTATTTCTGGATAAACAGAAGTATTCTGAATATAGATTCTACGAGAACCAGTATATTTAACCCCACTTTCAAAAAGTGTTAAGTCTGGTTGATACTTATCACAAATCTGCCGATAATCACAATCTTCATTAATTACAATTACTTCAAAAAACTCTGATAGGCACTTGATGTGCTGTTTCATGTGCATCTGTATAAAAATGGATGTATTCTTATGGTTCCATTGAAAGAATACAAGCCTTGGTTTAGCAATGTTCTTCATACAATTTCTGCCCTAATGCTTACTGAATCATGCTTTTTACTTGAGGAAGTTATGAGAGCCTTATCTTAATAACATGACTCTCACAATCGAGAAACTACTGGGGGAATCAAACCACAATTCCACTCGAAGGAGTTTGTGGCTTGGCTCCCATATCTTTCAGCACATTAATCGTAATTTGCTGTGCGCGAATATCCACACGAGGATTAATTACATTATCACTATCTAATCCCCACACCCACTGAATAGAACCAGTCGAGAATACCTTAGCTCCACTGGCTGCTGTGTAACGTACAGCATTCGAGATATTTGGGTTTGTTCCTGACGGAAGTGGTGGCAATACACTACTAGCCTGAACTGGTGATTCGGATAGTACAACAAGTCCAGGCGGTGCAAATCCATTGTTAAGCAATCCATCCCACTCATAGCCCACCAAGCCTCTAAGTTTATCGCCATTCTTGAGTCCGGTATTGGCATAGTAAGGATCTGAAGCATTGCTGATTACAAAGTCATATCCACCGTAAACGTTGGGTGTGTCTGATAAGTACCCAACTCCCATCAGGGCATTCTCTGGTCGGTTTACTTGTGGACTGCGGAAAAGGGTCGTTGCGGCAGAAGGATCTGTTTGGGCAATAGGGTCAAGTGGGTCTCCACTGGTACCGATTCCAGAAGTATCCTTATAGACAGTCATAACCCTATTGGCTTGTCCGTTACTAGAAGGTTCAAACCGAACTCGCCAATAGGCAGTATTTGCGGAGAAGAATGCCAAGTTAATGCCTCTATCACGAGCATTGGTAACATTGTTCATCATTTCCATTGACCAATACTCATCGTGACCTGTAACCTGAAATACATTCTGGGAATACAATTGCAATGGGTTGATAGACGTATCAATGTCTGTAAAATAGGAGACATCATAACCCTGCGATTCTTGCCATCGTACCATGTTGTACTGCCATGCCAGCATATTATTAGTGTTGTACCCATCAGTGTTCGTGAGACCTAAATTAGCGGCGGCAATTGGTCGCTCAAAAGATACCTGGTACGCTCGTTGTCCACCGCTACTATTGGCATCGTAGACACTGTAACCACCATAATTGTTATAGGCTTGAGTTGTGCTAACGCTATCCTGAAAACCAATATCAGCCGGGCGATTATCATCCCGCAACACAAACTGGATATAATTCTGCTTACCTGTTATACTATCAGTCAACTTTGCCAGATAGAGACCAGTTGTCCAGTCACTACCAGTTTGTAAAGTATAGGAGGTATTCCAATTCCACTCGACTAGCTTGGTACTGGCATTTGTCATGGTTGGACTGGCTTGAACTACTCCATTAAGACCTGTTACACTGGTAATAAGCCGACCTCCAGTACCACCGTAATAACCCAAGCGATAGACATCAATTCTGTACTGTCCAGCTTGAGCAAGGGAGATTTTCAGATTTAAGGCTTGTCCTTGGTTGATACTAGTTGCATCCCCATAACCAGCAATCTCATTGTTAGTCGCTAAATTGGAAATTTTCCAAGCGGTTGTTCCCGTCTTCTGGTTTTCTACAACGATCGCATTTTGAGCCGCAACAGTTACCCCTGCACTGGCAACATTTTCACTACTGCCCAAGACATCAATGTAGCTTGCCAACACCCGGACTTGCTGTCCTAAAAGAGCCGTCGTTAGCGTCAGAGACTTTGCTATTGCTCCAGCAATATTTGTCCAGATGCTGTTTGCCAATTGTTGCCACTGATAGTTAATGGCTACTCCCGTTAACCCATCGTTATCAAAAACCGTTTCGTCCAGAGTATAACCAATTGTCGCACTACCCTTCAGGATGACCGTACCTAGATCATTGACGTTGGCAACGATAGACGTAGCTGTACTGATGGGATTTTCACTGCTGCCGAAAGTATCGGTGTAGGTAGCCGTGACTCGTACTTGCTGATTCACCTGCGCTTGAGTCAGAGTCAATGTTTGACTAGTAGCTCCAGTAATATTTGTCCAGGTAGTACCGTTGTTGCTTTGTTGCCACTGATAGTTAATTACACCTGGTATTCCATCTTCATCAGCAACATTTGCTGTCAAGATTTGGTTTTGCGTTTCCGTGCCACTGATGCTGATAGTACCGGATCTGTTATTGGGATTCGGGGCAGTGGGAGCAAAGACAATATCGCGGTAGTAATTTTGGTTCTGATAAACCTGAGTAGGGAATGCGCTTATAGTTTCATTATATACCCCAGCACCAATTGGTGCCGTGAGGTCACCACTGGTAATCGCAGTAGCAAATCCATTTGGCGTATCAGCGTAATAGCCGTTAGTGTTGACTGAAACTATATAGGTCCTATTGGCTGAAATCGTCAAAGGCGTGGACAAAGCCTGCTGTTGCCAACCGGAAGCAGTTTCATTCGTAAAGGTCACGCTGGCCAGCAGAGTGCCGGTACTTGACCAAATACGACCTACGTGAGTGCCAGTTTCACTGGGAGATTTGTAGTAACGAATGGCTTGAATCTGTCCGGCTTTGGCACTAGTAAATTTCATTCCCAACTCATAGTCCACCCCCGGTCCATCTGTAAAATTAGGTGAGGTAGGCGTTGTTGTCGAGGTGAAAATGCTCTCTAGGAGAGCCGAAATCGGGCTAATCGCTACACTAAAGATATTTTCGCTGCCACCGAGGGCATCTGTATAGGTTGTATTTACTCTAACTAGTTGACCTACCAGGCTACTGTCTAATGTCAATGTTTGATTGGTAGCTCCGGTAATATTATTCCAGGTTGTGCCATTATCGCTGCTTTGTTGCCACTTATAAGCGATAGTTACTCCTATCAACCCATCAATATCCGTAACATTGGCTGTGACAGTGTTGCCCTGGACTGTGACTCCACTGATAGAGACGATACCTACGTCATTTACGTTAGAAACGGTAGTAATAGTAGCTGGACTGATGGGATTTTCACTGTTGCCATTAGCATCAGTGTAGGTAGCAGTGACTCGTACTTGCTGATTCACCTGCGCTTGAGCCAGAGTCAATGTTTGACTAGTAGCTCCAGTAATATTTGTCCAGGTAGTACCGTTGTTGCTTTGTTGCCACTGATAGTTAATTACACCTGGTATTCCATCTGTATCGCTAAGATTTGCTGTCAGGATTTGATTCTGCGTTGGCGTGCCACTAATGGCGATAGTACCCACTGTATTGACATTGTTGATAATGGAAGGCGTTGGGGAACTAGTTCTAGTATTTTCAGATCCCCCCAAGGCATCGGTGTAGGTTGCGATTACTCGTACTTGTCTACCGACTTGCCCTGGTTGCAGGGTAAAAGTCTGACTTGCCGCCCCAGAAATGTTGCTCCAACTGGTTCCAATCAGTTGTTGCCATTGATATCTGATAGTTACATTTGTTAATCCATCAAGATCAGTAACTCCGGCTGTGACTATTTGTCCTTGAACTGGCGTGCCAGTAATAGCAACTACACCAATGTCATTAACATTGGCAATAGCAGTAGTAGTCTGACTGAAGACATTTTCGTTACTGCCCAAAGCATCCGTGTAGCTTGCTGATGCCCGCACTTGTTTCCCTACCTGCGCTTGTTGCAGAGTCAGAGAACTCCCAGTTGCACCTAAAATATTTGTCCAGATGCTACCATCAAGTTGTTGCCATTGATAGTTGATAGTGACACCTGTGAGTCCATCAACATCAGTAACAGTTGCAGTCAGGGTTTGGTTTTGAGTTCTCGTACCACTAATAGAAACTACGCCAATATCATTACCAATGGGATTACTACTGACAATGGAAGGCGTGGAGGAACTAGTTCTAGTATTTTCAGATCCTCCCAAGGCATCAGTGTAAGTTACCCTGACCCGTATTTGTCTACCAACTTGCGCTGATTGCAAGGTCAAAGCCCGACTTGTCGCCCCGGAAATGTTGCTCCAACTGGTTCCAATCAGTTGTTGCCATTGATATCTGATGGTTACATTTGTTAATCCATCAAGATCAGTAACTCCTGCTGTAACTATTTGTCCTTGAACTGGCGTGCCACTAATAGCAACTACACCGATGTCATTAACATTGGCAATGGCAGTAGTAGCCAGACTAAAGATGTTTTCGTTACTACCCAAAGCATCCGTGTAGCTTGCTGATGCCCGCACTTGTTTTCCTACCTGCGCTTGTTGCAGAGTCAGAGAACTCGCAGTTGCACCTAAAATATTTGTCCAGTTGCTACCATCAAGTTGTTGCCATTGATAGTTGATAGTCACACCTGTGAGTCCATTAACATCAGTAATGGTTGCAGTTAGGGTTTGGTTTTGAGTTGTTGTACCGCTAATAGAAACTACACCAGAGGTTAACAATCCCTTATACGTCTCTTCTAGAGAGGAAGTTATAGGCGAAGAGGCTTCAATATTACCAGTGCTATACTCTAGAGTCCAGTTGCCACCCAAGGCGGAATTACCTGTTACATCAATAGAAGCCGCAACATCGGCTTTTGTGAAGCGACTTATCCTGTTGACGAAGGCTTTCCCCAAGTCTCCTGCCGCAACATTACAACCGTAAAACAGAATATCCCCATTGGTAGTCAGAGATTTTCCCCACTGTGTTACATCTTTTCTAAAGGTTTTAAGAGTATTGATATTGAGAATACTGTTCCCCAATTGTACTTGAGCGACATTTCCATTAGAGATAATATCAATACCTGTCAAATTTTCATAATTTGTCAAGGTTTCAGTAATTTGGGAAATACCATCTCGTGTAGGATCAAGAAGAATTTTGATATCGGCTTCAAGTCCTGATAGGAGACTACTGGCATTAAAAACATTTGCATCTACAAATGCAATGGTTTGACTAGTTGGTTCCCACATTTTGTATATATTAAAGCTGTTTAAGCAGCCATCATGAACTGCGTACACCAGGAGGGATGAAAATCTATTTTCAAGTCAGGTCGATCAAAAAATTTCACGTCATGTAACGGTATGTAAAGTTTTCTTAATACCAGATTATGATTGAGTTTCAGCCATGTTGTAAAACGCAATACATTTTGCTTTTATTCAGTAAACCCTACATATTAATCAAGCTCATAACTTAAATATCCGTCATTCGGTAGTTATAGCCTAAACAAGGATAGGATTCAAAAAGTACCTGTTTAGCTTAATACCGTGCTGTATCGGTGATGCTCATGCTGTATTGTCCCCAAAGACGAAATTGCCTGTCCCACTCAGGGTTTTTGGTGGACAGCATTCCACCGTCACCCGTGTTGATTATCTTACTAGGGTGAAAGGAACAGTCGGCGATATCTTCATGTGGCTTGCCAATTTTTTCTCCTTGTCCATCTCAGAGAATTTCAATGCAGATCGGAGCGATTTGACCACAAGGTCTTGTTCAGCTTCAGTCAGTCCGACAAACATTGGCAGAAGTAGTGTGTGATTAGAGGCCGCTTCGCTTTCTGGTAAAAATAGATTAGGTTGCTGGCGACGATAGATTCCCTCAAGATGACAAGCAATTACACGTCTTGTTGCAACTAAATCTTTCGCCATTTCACTCATAACGAAAAGCTGGGAATGATTGGAGCGGAGTCGAACCGTAAACGACTGAAAAACGTGTCGGTATTCCGCAGGCTCATAAGGTAGCTCAATCTTGTCTTCTTCTGCCAGTAGCTCGGCGTAGCGATTCGCTAGCCTTCTCCGTTCTGCGACGAACTCTTCGACCCGATCCATCTGGACAATACCAATTGCTGCCGCAATGTCTGTCATTTTATAGTTGTAACCAAGTTCTGGGTACTGTTCTAGTACAACATTGCTGCTTGTGTGCCGTGAAAGCATGGAAGCTGAAGCCGAATGTGCACGCATCGCGCGAAGTCGCATGGCAGCATCGTCGTCGTTTGTTGTGATGATTCCCCCTTCTCCAGTTGTCAGAATCTTGCGAGCGTCAAAACTAAACACAGTAAAGTCACTAATACTGCCCACAAATCTGTCTCCCACTTTTGCACCAAGCGAGGGAGCAGCGTCCTCGACGACGACAAGTTTGTGCTTGTGAGCAATTCGCTTAATTTCATCAAGGTCTGCAGCTAGACCCACCTGGCTCACTGGCAGGATTGCGGTAGTTCGTGGCGTTATAGCAGCTTCAATTAGACAAGGATTAATGTTGTAGGTTCGCTGATCAATATCTATGAATACTGGCGTTGCCCCTGCGTAAACAATTGCATTAGCTGTAGCGATAAAGGAATAGGAAGGACATATAACCTCATCGCCAGCCTTGACCCCAGCAGCCACAAGAGCCAGATGAATACCTGTTGTTGCACTACTTACGGCGATCGCATGACGAGATCCGACATAATTGGCTACTAGCTGCTCAAATTTCTCAGTGCGTTTACCTTGAGCGATCCATCCTGATTGAATAACCTCCGATGCGGCATTAGCCTCAGCAACTCCTATACTTAACCGACTAATTGGAATCATTTTTCAAATACTCCTTTGATTAGCGTACAACATCTATCAAGATTCAGTTAAGAGATTAAGAGAAGACTGGTATTTCCTGGTAGGTCCGCAGAATGCTACCTAAGTTGCGATCTCGCTGCGACAGGATCGGGTTTTCAATCGGCCAAGGTACTCCCACCTCTGGATCGTCCCAAGCAAGTGTCCTCTCGGCATCGGCAACATGGCAATGACTACATTTGTACTGTACTTCGGCTATATCTGAGAGAACACAGAAGCCATGGGCAAATTGAGGTGGAATTAAAAACTGGCATTTTTCCGCAGCCGTAAGTTCAATTCCGTACCATTTGCCAAAAGTCGGAGATGAAACTCGAAGATCGACAATTACATCCCATATCTTGCCAACGGTACAGCGCACGAGCCGCCACTGTGGAGCCAGAGAGTCTTGAAAGTGGAAGCCACGCAGAACGCCCTTGGAAGACATTGAATGATTATCTTGAACGAAGTTAATGTCTATTCCGTGTTCGCTAAATTGCTGATGGGAATAGCTCTCGAAGAAGAAACCGCGTTCATCTTGGAAAAAATCTGGCTTGATGATCAATGGCCCTTCGATCTCGATTTTTGAGACTCGTATTTTCATCGGCATGGAACTGGTTCCTTTATTTTTATTCGTCAGAATTGACTAGACATCTCCAGAAATTAGGTTTTCGCCTAGACAGATTAAGGGTTTCAGATTCTTTTTTGGAGATGTCTAGTGAAACTGATTACGAAAGAGCATGAGCTGGATTTCCAACCACTGTTATTGAAGGGGGTACGTCTCGAATGACGTTTGAACCCAAGCCGATAAGTGCGCGATCACCAACTTTAATACTGTTCATTACACTCGTACCGCTGCCAATGTAACAATTGCGGCCAATGGTAGTATTCCCCGCGATCGTCACGTTAGACCCAATCAGCGACCAATCACCTACAACTGCATCATGATGAACAACCGTATTAGGAAGTACGCAGACATGATCGCCGATAATGGCATTGCTTGTGATCACAACTCCAGCCATAATTAGTACATTAATTCCAACTGTAGCTAGGAGCGATATCTGAGCTAAAGGGTGTACTACCTGGGCAAAGCGGGAAACAGGTATACCGAGAGAAGCTATAACACGTTCCCGTTCTCGAAACGACATCGGTCCACCAGGCACGGCTAACACTTGCGCATCTGGAAAACGATCCAAGACCTCACGCCCAAAAATAGTGATCCCGAAGCGATCAGAGTTCACCTTATCAGGTTCATCATCAATGAAGCCCAATGGATAGAACTTAGAACCAAGACAGTCCAAGGCTTCAATGCCATTGCCATTACACGGAAAAATTAGTAAGGGGCGAGATATTATTCGTGCTGTCGCTTCTGATTGACCAATCCCAGGTTTAGCAATGGGGATATTTTGCATCTTCATGGCTTGCGCCACGCTATCGCTATCAGACATGGCTTGTTTCCTTTGTCAGTTTTTGTTTGTGCCACCAAGTAACCAAGCGAGATAACCCTTGTTCTAAAGATACCTGTGCTTCAAAATTCAATAACTGCTTGGCTTTGCTCACATCTGCCAGTCGGCGCTGCACGGGGTTAACTTTACGTTCTGGTTTATATTCTGGTTGGAGATCAGAACCCATCACTTTCAGTAAACTATGAGCTAAATCATTTAAGCTAGTTTCTATACCACTAGCGATATTGAAAACCATGTCTGTGATATCAGCTTTAGCAGCCAAGATGTTAGCTCTAGCGATGTCTTCGATATAAACAAAATCCATTGTTTGCTCACCATTACCAAAAATTAGTGGTGGCTGTCCGGCAACAATTCGCTCCATCCAGCGAATTAATACCTCAGTATAAACACCGTAAATATCCATGCGTGGCCCGTAAACATTAAAGTAGCGTAATCCTATATAATTCAGTCCATACATTTCATAGAAGCTACGGAATAAACCCTCATTAAAGGTTTTCGCTGCACCGTAGATGGTACGGTTATTGTAGGGATGGTGAGATTCAGTTGTTGGGAAATCTTCAGCCATGCCATATATCGAAGCCGAAGAAGCCGCGACTACCTTTTTTACTCCGGCTGTAACTGCTGCTTCGAGAACATTGAAAGTCCCATCTGCGAGAACTTCCAATGCCAGACGGGGTTCTTCGGCACATTGGGTAATCCGAATAGCAGCTTGATGAAAAACTATATCCACATCCTGCATGATATTAGCCAGGAGTTGGCGATCGCGGATATCTCCGTCAACAATCACTAATGGACCATTGGCTTGTGTCGAAGCTAAGTTATCACGAGAGCCGCGTGTAAAATTATCGAGGACAATAATTTCTGATACTCCTTCTTTAACCAGTAAATCGGCAATATGAGAACCAACTAAACCTGCACCACCTGTAATTAAAATTCGTTTATTTTGCATTTTCTTTGAGTTTTGTAATTTCGGTTTCTAGACTTTGAAGACGAATTAATAAATCAGAAATTAGTAATCCTAAAGTGATTTTGGTAGATTTAATAATATTGGCTGCTACTGTTATTTCTTGTCCAACAAATTGCACTTTAAATAGTCTCAGGACACCATCGCCTGTCAGCACATCAACATAACCTTCTGTCTTTGATATACCGATGACTCTACCGGGAATACGCCCTACATAAACAGGCGGATTATTAAGAATTTGAGCTTGCCAAATGAGTAGTTTCTTTTGTTGAAAATAAGTGTACGCACCCGGAAAAGGAGAAACTAATGCCCGAATTAAACAATCAATACTTCTAGTTGAATCTGACCAATTAATCTCACCATCTTCGGGAAGGCGAGTACAACAATAAGTAGCTTCAACACTATTTTGCTTTATTCCTTGATATCCATTGAATACTTTAATAACCGTCTCTCCCAAAAATTGCCGTTGAATTGTATTCAATCGGTCATATATATCGGCAACAGTATGATCAGAATGAATGGGAATTAGTTGTTGAAATAAAATGTTTCCTTCATCTAGTTCTGGCGATATTTTATGAATGGTTATGGCAGCACAAGATTCATTATTAATTATCGCCCAATTAACATTAGCACGACCGCGATAATTAGGCAATGGAGAATAATGAACATTTACAAATGTAGACAGTTCTATTATTTCTGGTGGCAGAATTTGGTTATAGGAAGAAATCACCACACAGTCTGGTTGAAATTTTAAGAGCAAAGATTTAATTTCTGACTGGGAGATATTAGAAAAGATGGGAATACCCTGTTCTTGAGCAAAAGTAATAACAGGATCATCCATAGCAGATTCACTCTCTATATTTCTGACTAAACCTTGCACATTGCACTTAGATATTAAAGACTCCAACGCACTAAATGTGGTCGTACCCATACCAATTAGCAGAACATTAACCATTTATCACCTTCTTTTACAGCAGTTGCACAAATTCCATCAATGACTGGTTATGACTCTGTGAAAATTGTTGCTGCCAAATCACTTCCGCTGCCTTGAGTCCACCTATTTGCAGACGGATAATTGGTTCTGGCCCCACAGCAGAAGGGAGGATACCCATGTGTCCCGGTTTCGGTTCTACTTCTGGACACACCAGAATATTCTGGGATAAAAAGGCAGACCTATCTATGTCTCCCCAATACTGAGCTACCACAGCACCTGGCCAATATTTAGCGATATTTTCTGCATCCATCGCAGATAAAACTGGGTGAGTCTGGGGTTGCAAAGCCACTAAGATCACATCATATTTTCTGTCTATGGGTGCTACTTTCAGACTATCAACTGTGTCTACATTAGCACCAACGCTAACTAGTCCACGTTCAATAAATGAACTAAAAGGATTATCACATAACAATAAAATATTACTTGTGTAGACGGCAATCCCAGCATTCAGTAAAAGCTTGATGGCCATGATCCCTAAAAAGGAAAATACGTCTACACTCGGATGTCGTTCATTGACACCTGCTACCTGAATTCCTCGCAACCGACAGCTAATAAGGTCTATATCCTCTGATCTAAACTCCCATGCCTCATACATTAATCCAATAACTGTTGTTGGCTTCATCCAGGCAATCATCTCTGCATCAATAGGACGAACATGGCCACTATTGGTGATAATGTCGGTTTGAGCTACAATATCTGGTAATTTATGTGTGATAAATTCGATTTTCTCACTTACGCCCCCGATTTCCGCAAGTTGTTCTGTCTGGGCTTTCACTTCCTCTATAGTGCCATAGCGGCTACCCTGGGTGAGAGCAAACACTTTTTTCGCTCCTGCGATTGCAGCTATTACGGGGGTAACAACATAAGCTCCTGTTGCTGCTTCTGTCAGTACAGTCAGATTGTCAAGTTGCAGTTGACAACGCTGAATTGACTGTTGTATTAGGGTAATGAGACGATGGGGATTGAAACCAGGGCGGGTATCGTTCATTAATTTTTCACTCCCTGAAGGATGTTTTGCAAACTTTCGCTAACAACGTGAATTTGTGTTGGTGTCAGTTCTGCATACATAGGCAGTGAAAGCACTTCCTTCGCTGCTAGTTCCGAGTGGGGAAAATCACCTATCTTATATCCTAAATCTGCGTAAGCTGGTTGCAAATGCACAGGAATTGGGTAGTGAATTCCTGTTTGGATACCCTGATCATTTAGCTGCTGTTGTAGGGGATCTCGTGACCTTGAACGCACGGCATAAATATGATAAACGTGATGGCTGTATGGCATAACAGTAGGAGTGATCACGTCTGCTTTTGCTAGTAGTTTATCATACTGGGCAGCGATCGCTCTCCTAGCCGCTGTCCAATCATCTAAATGGCGTAACTTCACCCGCAAAATTGCCCCTTGTAACCCATCCATGCGGTAGTTATAACCCTTGAGGACATGGTGATATTTGCGTTCTTGTCCCCAGTCACGCAGCATATCTATGGTGTGGGCATATTTGGGGTTATTGGTGACTACCATCCCTCCCTCACCGTAAGCCCCTAAATTCTTGCCTGGATAAAAGCTGAAACAACCTAAATCGCCAATACTGCCAACTCGTTGCCCCTTATACTCAGCCCTGTGTGCCTGGGCGGCATCCTCAATGACAGTTAGACCATAACGCCGAGCAATCTCTAAAATGGGGTCCATGTCTGCTGGTTGACCGTACAAATGCACTGGCACAATTGCTTTAGTGCGTTCCGTAATGGCTGCCTCAATTTTGGTGACATCTATAGTCAAAGAAACAGGGTCAATATCTACGAAAACAGCCTTAGCTCCGGTATAGTCAATGGCGGCTACGGTAGCGACAAAGGTGAAAGGTGTAGTAATCACTTCATCACCAAGACCAATACCAGCAGCTAGTAGGGCTAAATGTAAAGCGCTAGTACCTGTATTTACAGCAATGCCATAATCTGCACCGCAGTAGTGAGCAAATTCCCGTTCTAGGGCTGCTACCTCATTTCCTAAGATAAATTGTGTACTCCCCAAGACTTGAGAGATAGCGGGTTGAATTTCGTCTTTAATACTCAAATACTGTGATTTCAGGTCTATAAAAGGAATCATACTGCCACCTCTGCTGAGTCCAGTTCAATTAATCGTCCTTGCTGTTTAAGAGATTGGGTAGCAGCTTCCAAAATTTTCACTACTCGCAGTCCTACTGCTCCATCTGTAATTGGGGGATTACCTTGACGAATACAATCAATAAAATGTAATGCCTCGGTTTGTAAAGCTTCTGTCATATCCAACTTGGGAGACCACATATCACCGGTACGATAACCGACCAACATTTGGTAAACGTTCTCAGGACTGTCATTCACAGTAACTCCCTTGTCGTATACCTTAATCTTTTCACTCGGTTCTAAATCGTCATAACAGATCATCTTTTGACTACCACCCAATATTGTCCGCCGTACTTTTACTGGTGCGAGCCAATTGACATGAATATGTGCAATCAAGTTATTCTCAAAAAATAAGGTTAAGTAGGCTATGTTTTCTGGTTCGCTAGAAATGTGACTCATGCCTGTAGCAGATACGGCATAAGGCTTCGACGGCAATACATAATCCATAATGGAGAGGTCATGAACTGCCAAATCCCAGATTACATTCACATCATGCTGGAATAATCCTAAGTTGACACGCACGGAATCATAATAATAGATATCACCGATAACCTTTGTTGCTACTAATTCCTGCATTTTTCGCACTGCACCTGTATACACAAAGGTGTGATCTACCATCAATACTAAATTCCGCTTTTGAGCCTCATCTATTAGTCTGATTGCCTGGTGGGAGGAAACAGTCATCGGTTTTTCTACTAATACGTGTTTCCCGGCTTGTAAAGCTGCTAGGGCTAAATCGTAATGAGTAGAAACAGGTGTAGCAATGGCGATCGCATCAATGCTCGGATCTGCAAGTAGGTCTTGACTATTTGTTGTTAGCTGGATGGCTGGATATCGAGATTGCACCTTGGCCAGTCTATTTACTTGAAAATCACTAACTGCGATGACTTCTGCCCCTGGTAAATCCGCAAAACTGCGAACTAAATTAGGACCCCAGTAACCATAACCAATCACACCAATTTTGATTGTATTAATTGGCTGAATTTGCTGATTGATGGAAGTATTGTAAATATTTGGATCAAAAGCTAACCGGGAGTGAGCATGAGTATTTGTCATGGAATCTCCACTGTATAAATAGTAAGTTTTAGAAAACTTTATTTGTTGAAAATAAGCAAGATGACAATTTCTAGTGATTATTACAAGTCATCTTGTTAACAATACCTTCGCTAAATTTAAGGAGATTTTTTTGATATGCTGTAAAGTAACATGATTGTATGGTTTATTGTAGATAAGTTGGCAAAAGTTATTTAGGATCTCAATTGGGTAAAGATATTGTTTTAAAACCTGAAATATTACCTGATTGAGCTTAACAAACTACTATGGTCAAACTCACCCGTATTAGGAACATTACCGATTATCTTAGCTGGTACTCCTACAACAATTTTATAATCGGGAATATCTTGAGTTACCACTGCTCCAGCCCCAATTATAGTATTTTTACCAATTGTGACTCCTGGTAAGATTGTAGCATTACTACCAATAGAAGCACGGCGTTTTACATAAGTCCTAATTACAGACCAATCAACTTCATTTTTTAAGCTACTATCTTCATTAGTGGCACGAGGGTAAAGGTCATTGGTAAACATGACTCCGTGACCAATAAATACTTCATCTTCCATGATCACACCCTCACAAATAAAGCTGTGTGATGAAACTTTGCATTTAGATCCAACTATAACATTTTTCTGGATTTCTACAAAGCTACCAATCTTGGTTTCATCGCCAATTTGACAACCGTAAAGGTTGACAAGCTGAGGATGAAAAATTATCACATTTTGACCTAATCTAACATTATCATCTATAGCCATTATTGTCTACCTTTAATTATGAAAATCCATGATAAATCAGAAAAATCTACTTTTCTAAACTTGAGTAGATATATCTGATATTCAATCTCTCGCTTTTAGCACGAAATTCTGCTCATCGAATGATGTATGTGGATTTATGAATACTCGATTGAAAGCAATTAAATGATAGTTCAATATAAAAGTCAATACCTGATTTACCATTTTCTGTGAACTTTACAGAGTCTTTGCAGGTTGTTAATATAAACAGTTAAATTATAAATATTCTAACAAGATGTAACAATAATATATTTAGCAAAATTAAAGCCGATAGAGATTTTGCCAACTTGTCCACTACAAGTTATAAAACTGTGTTAACTTACAAATTACTTGGCTCTAAATTCCTATATTTAATTGAAATATCAAGTTAAAAATCCATTATAAAATATATAAGGTTTGAGATGATAAAAAATACCTATCTTCTCCAGAATTTATCTCAAATAAATACACACCAGCGTCAATCTACTCCTTACATTTATACAGTTCAGCCTGAAGAAAGTAATGAAGGTGGATTAAATTTAGGCGAATTATGGGCAGTGATTCGGCGGAGAATAATTGTCATTATTATGGGAACAACTACTGTTGCTTGTGCTGGTGTAGGATTAGCCTTGAATAGTCCTCCTGTTTATGTTGCTAAATTTGAACTTTTAACTGAACCCATAACTGCTGAAGATAAAGTAGTCCGAGATGATAGAGGCAAGGCAGATGATAACAAAATTGATGATACTAAATTAAAGATTTTACAAAGTCCTAAATTGATGTCTCCTCTGACTAAAAAAGTACAGAAGTATTATCCAGGGAGTAGTGAGCCTCGACTTAATATCAAACTGTTACCAAATACTCAAATTTTAGAAGTTAGTTATCAAGATCGCAATCCTGAAAAAGTTTTTTTTGTATTAAACCAAGTTTCTGAATTATACTTACAATATAGTTTAGATAAACGGCAAACAGAAACTAATTTAGGAATTAAATTTGTAGAGAAACAACTACCACAACTACTACAGCAAGTAGAAATTTTGCAATCAAAATTACAAATTTTTCGCCAGAGATATGGGATTATTAATGCTGAGGTGCAAGGGCAACAATTAGCTAATCAACTTGATCAAATTATCCAAAAACGGATGGATAATGAAATTCAATTAGCCAGAACTCAAACAATTTACACGAGTTTGCAAAAACAATTACAACTGGAAGCTAATCAAGGGGAGGCTATTTCTGCTTTGAGTGAGTCTCCTGATTATCAAAAACTATTGAGTCAGTTACAAGATATAGAAGCGACAATTGCTATAAAATCCTCCCAATATACGGAAAATAGTCCAAATATTCAAAATTTGCTGGTTCAAAAGTACAATTTATTAAATTTAGTCGAAAAAGAAAAATTACAGATTTTGGGGATAAACTTGTCAAATTCAACTATGAATTCTTTATATTCAGCCGCCCCAAATTCGGCTCGTCTGCGAGAAATTCAAAAGTTTCTGGAGGCAAGTAAACAAATTGAAGTATTAAAAACCCAAATCCAAGCTTTAAATCAAGCGGAAATTTCTTTAGAGAAACAAGTTAAATTGTTTCCTGCTTTGATCCGACAAAAGGATGATTTAGAAAGACAATTAAAAATTGCTGTTGATAATCTCAATAACTTTTTAAGTGAACGGGAAAGATTACGTATAGATTCGGCTCAAAAGCAGATACCTTGGCAGATCCTTACTCCTCCTAGTCAACCGGAAAATATGGCACCGAGTCCCATACGCAATTTAATTTTAGGAACGGTTTTGGGCTTATTATTAAGTACAGGATTGGCATTGGTTATAGACAAGTTCAACAATGTATTTTATAACCTTGAGGAAGTTAAATATAAAACTAAGCTACCCAGTTTAGGAAATATTCCCGATATTAAGTTTGACAAAAATAGTAAACCTACTCAAAAATCTGAACTATCCAAGTTTTGGGAGTCTTTTCGTTCGGTTTATACAAATATTGCTTTTCTTCATAGTGATAATGAGGTTCATTCTCTAGCAATTATTTCACCAACTTCTGGAGATGGTAAATCAATAATTGCTTTTTATTTAGCTCAGACAGCAGCAGGGATGGGTAAACGGGTATTATTGGTAGATGGAAATCTGCGTAATCCTCATATTCATAAAATGTTGAATTTACCCAATACAGTAGGATTGAGTAATTTGATTGCTGAAGGGTTAAATTTGGAGAATGTTATTTACAATAATAGTAAAAATAGCAACGAAAATAATAATAATATAGGTAAAAATATTTCTCAAGATATGGGACTATTTTCTTTAGAAAATAACTTGTCTATTTTAACAACTGGTCCAATTCCTCCCAATCCTACAATTTTACTTTCATCTCCTCAGATGCAAGATATAACAGCACAATTTAAACGAAATTTTGACCTAATTATATATGACACATCATCTTTATTAGAGTTTGCAGATACCAGTCTATTAATGAGATATATAGATGCAAGTATTTTGGCGATCAGAATAGGTAAAACTAACCGTTCTGTTTTAGCGAAAGTATTAGATCAGTTAAATTTTTATTCTACTCCTATTTTGGGTGCAGTCTCCGTTGCTATGAAAGGATAAATTATAAATTGATCACAAAAGCGGGGGATCTTATCACCTTACCTTAGTTATTACACATAATTGATTATTTTTGCATACTTTTTCAACACAAACATATCAAAACTTATGCTAACTCTAAGCAAAGAAAGTCAAGAATTGAGTTCATTGCCTAACTTTGAACCCGCAAAAATTGAGATTATTGGTTCTCCTGTAACAGCTTTACCTTTTGAAGTCCAAATAAATATCATTTTAGAATGGGCTATGAGTAAGGTGAGTAAGGTTATTTGTGTAGCTAATACTCATATGTTGGTAGAGTCTTATTGGCATCCTGAATTTGCTGCTGTTTTAAAGAATGCAGATATTGTGACTCCTGATGGGATGCCATTAGTTTGGATGTTAAAATTAATGGGTGTCGGTACTCAAAATCGTGTTGCGGGGATGGATATTCTGTTATCTTTGTGTAAATTAGCTCCACTCAGAAATATTCCTCTTTTTTTCTTAGGTGCTGATGAAGTAACTCTAAATAAAATGCGAAACAATTTAGAGTCTGTCTTTCCCAATTTGAAAATTGCCGGGATGGAGTCTTTACCATTTCGTCCCCTCACATCTATAGAGGATGAATCTATTATGAAAAAGATTCATGATAGTGGTGCAGGAATTGTTTTAGTGGCTTTAGGATGTCCGAAACAAGAGTTATGGATGAACCAACATAAAGGCAAAATTCAAGCTGTAATGATTGGTTTGGGAGGAGCGTTTCCTGTGTTTGCTGGGAGTCATAAAAGAGCGCCCTATTGGATACGTCATATAGGAGGAGAGTGGTTATATCGTCTGATGCAAGAACCATTCAGATTGTTTAGTAGATATAGTAGAACTATCCCGGCCTTTATTTGGTTAGCTTGTAAGCAATTATTCAATTTGACTCTGATGAGGAGTTTAAATTTTAATAAGGTTGGTGTTGAATAAAAGTATGAATTAGTCCGTATTTTTGTTGGGTTGCGCTGTCGCTTAACCCAATCTACATTTACTATGTCCTTAGAGTAGAGAAAATTATCAACCTGGTAGGAGGGATATTAAGTGTAGACGATACAGTCATAGAAAAGATTTACAGCGACCCTAAAAATGCGGAATTAATCAGTTATTTTTGGTCAGGGAAAGCCCATAAAACTATTCAACTATTATGGGCTTAAATTTAATCACTCTATATTACAGCGATATTAATGGTAATTCAGTGCCAATTAATTACAGAATATATGATAAAAAGGCGGGAAAAACAAAAAACGATTATTTTAGAGAAATGGTAAGTGAAATAATAAGCTTTATAAAGTTGTTTAGGAAAGACTTTAAAAAAGAAGACTCTAGACATTATCTTTTATATCTGCCAGATGAGGAAAAAATCAAAGACATAACCAGAAGTACCTTCGTCACAATTCATGATACCCTACCTAATCATTTTTGAAATTGTCCTAATTCAATCAATATTTTTTGGTGCGTTACGCTTCGCTAACACACCCTACTGTCTGAATCATGATTTCCAGGATTTAAGGATTTACAGGATGAAGAGAAAATTAATCTTTAAAATCGGAAATATTACCAGATAAATATTCATACAAAATCCTGTAAATCCTCTAATCCTGAGCATCCTGATTCAGACAAAAAATATTTGTAATATAAACAAACCAATTCTCATTCTATCCTCTCTCTGCGCTCTCTGCGTCTCTGCGGTTCGTTAAATAAAAAAAGGGATAAGCAAAAAGCCTATCCCCAAAAAATCAACTAAATGATCAAGTACCAGAAGTCCAAGAATTGATATAGTCAATTTGCTCAGCTGTCAAACTATCAATGAAAATGCCCATAGCTTGCAACTTCAAACGAGCAATTTCTTCATCCACCTCTCTAGGAATAGAATGCAAACCAGCAGCTAAACTACCCTTATTCTTCACCAGGTATTCAACAGCCAAAGCTTGGTTAGCAAAACTCATATCCATAACTGCGCTGGGGTGTCCTTCAGCAGCAGCCAAATTAATCAAACGTCCTTGTCCGAGTACAACTACGGATTTACCATTTATCAATTTATACTCTTCTGTGAAAGGACGGACATCCTTGATTTCCTTAGCATTAGCAGCTAAGTATTTTAAATCAAGTTCTAAATCAAAGTGACCAGAGTTACAAACGATCGCACCGTCTTTCATCACATCGAAGTGTTCACCGCGAACGACGTGCTTGTTACCTGTGACAGTAATGAAGATATCACCGTGAGGTGCTGCTTCCGCCATTGGTAGCACGCGGAAACCATCCATAACGGCTTCAATTGCCTTGATATGGTCAATTTCGGTAACGATGACGTTTGCACCCATGCCACGGGCGCGGAGGGCTGTTCCCTTACCACACCAGCCATAACCGACAACGACAACAGTTTTACCAGCTAACAAAATATTGGTAGCGCGGATAATCCCGTCTAAGGTAGATTGACCTGTACCATAGCGATTATCAAAGAAGTGCTTGGTGTCTGCGTCGTTGACGTTCATCGCGGGGAAGGTGAGAACGCCTTCTTTAAACATGGCGCGTAACCGCACGATCCCGGTGGTGGTTTCTTCGGTGCTACCAATTAAATCTGCAATTTGGTGTTGACGATGTTGAACTAATTCTGCTACCACGTCGCTACCATCATCAACAATGATGTTGGGGCGATGATCTAAGGCAATTTGGACGTGGCGGTTATAGGTGGCGGCATCTTCGCCTTTTTGAGCAAATACGGCAATACCATGATCGGCTACAAGACTGGCTGCTACGTCATCTTGAGTTGATAGGGGGTTACTGGCAATTAATACAGCATCAGCACCACCAGCTTTGAGGGCGATCGCTAAATGTGCGGTTTCTGTAGTAACGTGGGCGCAAGCTGCCAGGCGTAAACCAGCGAAGGGCTTTTCTTTCTCAAAGCGATCGCGGATTTGCTTCAATACAGGCATTTCTCTTCCAGCCCATTCAATGCGTTGTCTTCCCAAGGGAGCGAGGGCGAGGTCTTTAACCTCGTGCTTTAAGGGAGCAGTTACGGTCATGAAAATTATCCTCTAAAAAATGAAACAGGTCTATAAACCTTTACGTACTTTAACAATATTTTCCGACAACTAGCCATATTTTCTCGTAAATACTGATTCCCGATTTATCAGCAAAGGTAATTTTTCCATTTATGTGCCAAAATATATCAGATTTGATATAATAAAAATATGGAACAATAGTGATAAACCTCTGGTTTGGTTGCATAGACAGGTGAAAACTTCACCATTCACAGACACAGCACGAATAGAAACTAGTGTATTACTGCGGCAATTACAGCAAGGTGAAAATCTGGAAATGCCTCATTCTCGGCCAATGCCAAGTGTTGGAAGACGCTGTCATGAATTCAGGGTCAGAGATATAGATAAAAATTGGAGAATTATTTATAGAATTGACGATGATGCAATATTAATTGTGGAAGTATTTAACAAAACTTTTAGAGAAGCACCAGATAGTGTAATTGATACCTGCAAAAAACGATTAAGTAAATATGACAGAGATTAAGAGGATAAAATTTTATGGATAAATTAAAGAGAGAAAGTCTAGAAGCTAAAGGTTGGAAAATTGACACAGCGACAGAATTTTTGGAATTAACTCCAGAGGAAGCAGCATTAGTAGAAATTAAATTAGCTCTCAGTCGTAACTTGAAAGTAAGAAGACAAAATTTAATGACTCAGACTGATTTAGCCAATAAAATTCATTCTAGTCAATCCAGAATTGCTAATGCTGAAAATGGAGATGCTTCTGTTTCCATTGAGTTATTAATACGTGCCATGTTAGCTACTGGTGCAACTCCCCAGGATATTGGCCAGATAATTGCTAGTGTTCAGGGGTAAGACTATTTTTTGATAAGCTGTTGTGCATTTAATTTGTATAAATGAGACAGGCAAGATGCCTGTGCCACAAGAGTTCAAGAATTTATGACTATACAATTTAGCTGCATAACAGCTTAACTAGCCATATTTTATCATAAATACTTATCAGCTAGTTCATACTACCTTCACCTGAGCTATAAGCAATTTCATTACCTAATCTAACTGTTGGTTTTTTCATCTTTCTCTGGTAAGACTATAGCAACCTTGCGAGTTACCCAAGGAGGTATGTGAGTGCTAGTTCAATTTTTAGCTATTACGGGTTCAATGATCATATCTATTGCACCTATACCTAAAGCTACAGCCCAAACTTCAGAGAATTTACACAAAACTGCATTTATCAAAACAGCATTAACCCAACCACAAGCAGAAACACAAACTCAATTTTTTCAACAAGTTGGTATTGCTACTGCTAGCACCATCACTATGATAATCATGAGTTGGGGAGTCCGTCGTTTCCAAAAACGTTTAAGTAATAATTTACTAAAATCCTCTGGGGAATTAGACTCAGAGGATCAACCCATGGGCAAATTAATTAATCAACAACAACAGCAACATCTCCAAGAAGTTAAAACCAGACTATTTCAGCTCGCGCAAGCTGGAATTTGGGTCAGTGGTAGTTTAATTATTTTAGGACTATTTCCTGCTACCCAAGCCGTACAAATTGGGATTCTCACCATTGCCAAAATTCCCATCAAATTAATAGTTGTTGGTGTAGTAACGTATGTCATAGTCCGGTTTACCTATGCCATCATAGATCATTTTACCTCTACCATCATCAGTGGTGGAGCATTACTAACTCCAGAAACTTCCGAACGTCTACAATTGAGAATATCTACATTTTCCGGTGTCACTAAAAGTATTACCACCATTATTTGGGTAGGTACAGGAATTTTAATGTCCTTAATTGCCTTGGGAATAAATATTGTGCCTCTTCTCGCTGGTGCTGGTCTAGTTGGTGTAGCGGTATCTCTCGCTTCTCAAAATCTAATTAAAGATGCAATTAATGGCTTTTTAATTATTTTAGAAGATCAATATGCTCTGGGTGATATGATTACAGTAGGTACTGTAGGCGGTTTAGTGGAAAAATTAAATTTGCGGATGACTCAAGTACGAGATGCGGAAGGACGTTTAATTACAATTCCTAATAGTGAAGTCAAAATAGTAGCTAATCTTTCCAGTCGTTGGTCACGGGCAGATTTAACTATTCCAGTTTCTTATCAAGCTAACATAGATGAGGCTTTACAATTAATAGAAAACGTCGCTTTAGAGATGAATGAAGATCCCGAATGGCAACATCAAATTTTAGAAAAGCCTAATGTGTTGGGAGTAGAGAATTTTAGCGATCGCGGTTTAATGATTCGTGTATTAATTAAAACTCAGCCTCTCAAACAATGGGGCGTAGCGCGAGAATATCGTCGTCGTTTAAAAATCAGCTTAGACGCAGCCGGAATTTATATACCCGTACCCCAACAAGCAAATTGGGTAAATGGATTTTAATTACAGGACTTACGCAACTGGCACATTGGTAGGGTGTGGTTCGGCAAGCTTACCAACCATGTCAGATATCAACAATCTGTTTATTTGCAGGATTTATGCAGTCTGACGCACCCTACAACAGATTTTTGGTATGACACTTGTGTAAGCGGAGTAGGGGCGAACGGCCGTTCGCCCCTACTATTAGATTTTCCTTATCACTCAATTCAGTAATTGATAATTAAAAAAAATATATCATTAGCATTAGAATTAAATTCTTTTATATTTCCCCATTCAAAGCTATCATTAAGGACATTACCAAAGATAATAACCTACAGGTGACAGGTATGAGTGAGCAACTATTAGAACAAGATGCAATTAATAGCATTGAAGATCAAGAGATTGACTTAGAAGCTGCTTTTCAAGAATCTCAAATCCAAGATATTCTGGATAAATTAGATCAAGAATTAGTCGGATTAAAGTCCGTCAAAAATAAAATTAAAGAAATGGCGGCTTTATTACTAGTTGATCGCATTCGTAAAAGCGTAGGATTGGATGCAGGTGCGCCAAGTCTCCACATGACATTTTTAGGCAATCCTGGTATGGGTAAAACAACGGTAGCCATGCGGATGGCAGAAATTCTCTATCGTTTAGAATATATACGGAGAGAAAACGTCATGTTAGTAACTAGAGATGACTTAGTTGGTCAAGGTATTGGCCAAACAGCACCCAAAACTAGAGAAGTTTTAAATAATGCTATGGGTGGCGTATTATTAGTAGATGAAGCCTATACATTATATCGTCCAGATCATCCTGGGGATTTTGGCTTAGAAGCCATTGAAATACTTATGCAGGTCATGGAAAACCAAAGAGATGATATTGTAGTTATTCTCGCCGGTTATAAAACACAAATGGAGCATTTTTTCCATAGTAATCCCGGTATGAATTCCCGCATTGGCTTACATATTGAATTTAATGATTATAGCGTTGACAATTTAATGATTATTGGTCAATCTATAGTCAAATCCCAAAACTATTGTTTTAGTCCAGAAGCAGAAACAGCCTTTCGAGAATATTTAATTAGACGTAAAACAATGCCCCATTTCGCTAATGCTCGCAGTGTTAGAAATGCCATAGATAGAGCAAGATTACGTCAAGCAAATCGTTTATTAGGTAGTGGGAAAAAACTAAATAAACAGGATTTAATTACCATTGAAGCAGTAGATATTTTAGCGAGTCGAGTATTTAGAGAAGGTGTTCCTGATTGTGAAACAGAAAGTTAGATAATTTGATAATTGGTAATTGGTAATTGGTGATTGTAAAATAATCTAAAATCCAAAATCCACCTCCGCCCTGTTTAGAGTATAAAATAAAACAGGGTGAATTTTTATTGTCCCCTTGCCAATATAGTACATTTATACTTTACTATAGAAATAGTCTTGAAACCCGAAAAGACTTCTGGAACATGGACTAGAACAGGATATTAAGGGCTATTTCTATGATCAAGCATTATATTCTCAATCTTAACCCCACCGCCAAACATGAATGGGATCGTTGTATTTTACGTGATCCCCTGACTGCAAAACGTCCAGATATGGCTAAATTAATTTCCGAAGCCGTAGGTTCAGATACAGGTAGCTATTTAGTCAGTGTAAATATTGAAGTCACTGTATTAGAACAAGCATCAGGGCAAGTAGTAGAACAGCTTTCCCTACCATTTTCAGAAGGGAATATAGCATCAATGCTAAGAGAAGCAGCGTAGATATTTAATGATAAACAATACCTTGTCCATTTTCTGCTTTGTTGGGTTAAGCGACAGTGTAACCCAACGCATTTTTTTTGGTTTTATGCTTCAACTCAACCTACAAATCTAATTATGAGTACGCCATTAGTTGCTAAGGCTAATCCCGCTTGTTAATATTTTAACAAAATTTAAATAACACAACTTGATGGTGATTAATCTCGCAAAAACAAAAAATATGCGGTGTCAAAATGTAGTCAAAACCAAAAATATTCTCAAAAAATTTGGCATTCGTACATCATAAATAAGAAGATACTCCACTTATTAAAAAAGTTGAAGAAGTGGGGAATTTGATAAATTTTTAATTTGCTTTCTTAATTAATTGTTCTACACTGCGGTTTTCTTTTTTCCAAAGATATTGGAGACTTTAATGTAACATCATTTTCGTGATATAATAAATAGTTGAATCAATATTTTGTTATCATCAACAATCAACATCTACCAACAATAAAAAAATCTATGGTTACCCAAGATAAAAAACAAATCAACTGGAAACCCATTATCAAAAAATTTGTCGCTGTAGTTGGTGAAAAAGGCGTAGTTCAATGCAAAGAAGAACTGCTGACTTATGAATGTGACGGTTTAACCAGCTATAAACAATGTCCTCCAGTTGTAGTATTACCCAGAACCACAGAACAAGTATCAGAAATTGTTAAAATTTGCAATCAATCCTCCGTTCCTTTTATTGCTAGAGGTTCAGGAACAGGTTTATCAGGTGGTGCTTTACCAACGGAAAATTCCGTTTTAATTGTCACGTCTTTAATGAGACAAATCCTCAGCATTGATTTAGAAAATCAACGGGCGGTAGTGCAACCAGGAGTTATTAATAGTTGGGTGACACAAGCAGTTAGCGGGGCTGGTTTTTATTTTGCACCAGACCCTTCTAGTCAAATTATTTGTTCAATTGGTGGCAATATTGCTGAAAATTCTGGAGGAGTACATTGTTTAAAATATGGTGTTACTACTAATCATGTTTTAGGTTTAAAACTTGTGCTTCCAAATGGGGAAATTGTTGATGTTGGCGGACAAATTCCGGAAATGCCAGGTTATGATTTAACAGGTGTATTTGTAGGTTCAGAAGGAACATTAGGAATTGCCACAGAAATCACTTTAAAAATTCTCAAAACTGCGGAATCAATTTGTGTATTATTAGCAGATTTTACCAGTGTAGAAGCTGCCGCCGCCAGTGTTTCTGATATTATCAGTGCGGGGATTATTCCCGGTGGTATGGAAATGATGGATAATATTAGTATTAATGCTGTAGAAGATGTTGTTGCTACTAATTGTTACCCCCGTGATGCTACAGCTATTTTATTAGTAGAAATTGATGGCTTAGAAGTGGAAGTTGCTGCTAATAAACAGCGCGTGACAGAAATTTGTAAGAAGAATGGGGCGCGAAATGTGACTACTGCCAGTGACCCAGAAACAAGATTAAAATTATGGAAAGGGAGAAAAGCAGCTTTTGCGGCTGCGGGTCATGTCAGCCCAGATTATTATGTGCAAGATGGGGTAATTCCTCGAACTCAATTACCCTATGTTCTTCAAGAAATTGAAAGATTAAGTAAGGAATATGGTTATCCCATTGCTAATGTTTTTCATGCTGGAGATGGGAATTTACACCCGTTAATTTTATTTGATAACTCTATCCATGGAGAGTTAGAAAAAGTAGAAGAATTGGGAGGAGAAATTCTTAAACTGTGTGTGAAAGTAGGTGGCAGTATTTCCGGTGAACATGGCATTGGTGCTGATAAAAAATGCTATATGCCAGATATGTTTAGCGAAACTGATTTAGAAACGATGCAATGGGTAAGAGAGGTATTTAATCCCCAAGGTTTAGCAAATCCTGGGAAGATTTTCCCCACACCCCGCACTTGTGGAGAAGGGGCCAAAGCATCTATTCAACAATTCCCAGGTGTAGAAAGATTCTAAGGCGTAGGGGCGAACGGCCGTTCGCCTCCACAGGAGTTAGCATGAAGAATAAATGTTGTTTTCTTCCCTATTCCCTATTACCTTTGATCAAAAAATATTTATATCTTTACTGAATCCTGATTATAGAATATAATCTTGTAGTTATGTGGATATTAGCAATTTTAACTTATGTAAACGATGAGTTCTGTATTTCGACGGTTTTTTGTGTATTTTTTGTGTTGGGTATTTGTAGTTAGTTTAACAATATTTCCCATTTCTGCAAATCCTCGTTATGCTCAAAATTCTGTGGCCGTGACTACAGAAATTCGCGGAGTTTGGTTGACTAATGTTGCTAGTGGTCTATTTTATATTCCTTGGGGTATTGAAAGGGCAATAAATCAATTAGCCGCACTTAATTTTAATACTATTTATCCGGTAGTTTGGAATCGAGGTTATACCTTTTACAAAAGTCCTTTAGCGAAACAAATTACAGGTTTAGATAGTGAACCGCTATTAGATTTAATTCATCGGAAAAATGATTTTTTAGCTAAGGTAATCAAATTAGCAAGACATCAAAATTTAACCATCATTCCTTGGTTTGAATATGGCTTAATGACTCCTCCTAATTCGTCTTTAGCTAGACTACATCCAGATTGGTTAACTATAGGACAGGAAGGTGTAGAATCTATATCGGATAATTTATTAGAAGATATGATCAATGGAGTTTATAATCAAGCTTGGTTAAATCCTTTGCATCCTCAAGTCCAGAATTTTATCCGAGGTTTAATTGTGGAAGTTATCAAAAATTATAATGTAGATGGTATTCAAATTGATGATCATTTTGGTATGCCCGTACAATTTGGTTATGATCCTTTTACTGTAAAACTTTATCAAAAAGAACATCAAGGCAAAAACCCGCCGACTAATCCTTTAGATAAAGAATGGATGCGGTGGCGGGCTAATAAAATTACTGCTTTTATGGCAAGTATATCTAAAGCAGTCAAGGCAATTAAACCCTATGCAAAAATATCTCTTTCTCCTAATTCACAATATTTTGCTTATAAATATTATTTACAAGATTGGGAAAATTGGATTAAAGAGGATTTGATTGATGAATTAATTTTACAAGTCTATCGCAGTGACGAAAACTCTTTTGTGAGAGAAATATCTAAACCTGTGATAAAATTGGCCATGAGTAAAATTCCTGTAGCTATTGGCATTTCCACAGGAACTTTATTAAAACCTGTAGATATTGATATAATTAAGGAACAGATAGAAATAGTCCGTAATCAAAAGTTATTTGGTTTCTCCTTTTTCTATTGGGAAAGTTTATGGGGTTACATCGCCCCAGAATCTCCTTATCAGCGTCGGCGGGCGTTTTTACAAATGTTTAACACTCAGGCCGTTAGACCATTAAAATTAAACAAGGGATAATGCAATTATCATCTGTTAAACCTAAATATAGAATTTTAAATTTTACATTCCAATGGGTTTTGGCGACTTTTTTGGGTTTTTTATCTAGTTTGTTGATGATTGAAATTAGTGAAAAACCAGATATGAGTATGATGGAAGCTGCTATGGGTAGTTTAGCGATCGCTATTCCCCAAAGTTATCTCCTCAGGAAAGCCATTTCTCCAGTAAAATGGGTATTATCTACCCTTATTCCTTGGGTAATAACCGCCGGAATTGGCATTGGTGTTTTAGGTTGGACAGTCACTACTACTAATTTTTTACTGACGAGAATTATTAACGGAATTATTGTTGGTGGTATTGGTGGTTTATTAATTGGTATCTCCCAGTGGTGGTTAGCTATTCCTCCATCATTTCCTTCAGCATGGACATGGTTATTTGTCAATATTATGAGCTGGATCGTAGCTGTACCCATTGGTTCAACTATAGGGTTATTTTTGCATAAAATTACTAATGTATTTTTAGCTGAAGTGGTAGGATTAGCTATTACCTGGTTATTGGTGGCAATATTCACAGGAATTGCGGCTGTGAGAATTATCAAAGATTTGTAATATAGTGGTATACAGTTGAATGAGATACAAACGGTTACTGAGCGATAGCCTGCGTGGCGTAGCCATAGTCGAACTGCTGAAAATTAAAAATCACACAGGATAAGACTTTCCCTCCTGCTATATAAACATTTTTATAGTTTTTCTTATCTCTGTGTCCTCTGTGCCTCTGTGGTTAGATAAAAAAGATTGTTAGGGTTAACCAAACTGCATTAAAATAGAGTGGGTTAAGCAACAGCAGCACCCAATCAAAAATAATCATGTTGGGTTTCCTTTTGTCAACCCAACCTACTGATAAATTCTGAGATTTTCAATTGTGATGACTCTACCAAACTGGATTACTTTTTCTCGATTGCTAGGAATACCTTTTTTACTTTACGGATTATATAATCCCAGCAATCAAGCAAGATTGATCTGTTTAACCATATTTTTAATTGCTGCATTAACTGATTGGTTAGATGGATATTTAGCCAGAAAATTGAACCAAATTAGTGAGTTAGGTAAGTTTCTTGATCCTTTAGTAGATAAATTATTGGTACTTGCACCATTATTAGTATTAGTAGAACTAGGAAAAATCCCGGCTTGGGCAGTTTTTGTAATTTTAGCACGGGAATTAGCGATCGCAGGTTGGCGAGTTAATCAAACTACTATTAGCGGTGCAAATATTTGGGGTAAACTGAAAACAGTTAGTCAAATTATCGCTATATCCTTACTAATTGCACCTTTATCATCAACTTGGCAAACTCCGGTTTTAATTGCTTTTTGGTTATCTGTTATATTAACAGTTGTTTCCGGGGTTATTTATTTAATTCCTCAAAAAGTCGGTGAGTAAAGCAATCTTGAAAACAATTTCTCACATATTCTGCATTTAACTCAACCTACTACTTTATAAATAATTCTCATCTAACAATTGTTCAAGAGTATAGGGACATTCTTCAGGAAAATCAACTTTAAAATTAGTTTTAATTTTAACTTGTTTTAAAGCTTTTGTATAAATATTATTTGTTTCCTGTTGAAGATAATTATATAAATTTTTGGTTAGTCTCCCTTCAATTTGATCCCGAAAAGTTACTACCTCTGATCGCCAGTGATAAACATAATTTTCATATTCCGCTGTCCAATATTGTAATAATAATAAATGTTTAATAATTTGCATTAATAAACTACTAATAGCATTTTTCTTTTCACTACCCAAGTCGTCTAACTCCTCAATTAAATTTTCTAAGTCTAATTCATTAAATCTTTTTTGTTTCAAAAGATTAATAGTTTCTGATAACCATTGTTGATTATCAATCTCATAGAGTTGTTTTAAATTAGTTATTAATGTCATAAATTTTACCTCAAACAAGTTTAATTTAATTATATCACTTAAATTTTACCAAAAAATTTAGGGATTTTACGAAATGTTCAATAATTGATAAAATTGATATAGCAATACTACCCCAATCGTGAGAAAATACGTAGATAAAAATCCTTGTTTCATAAGCATTTGAGCTTTTTTGAACTCTCACGTATCATTTAGGATTGCTATAGTATAATGTTTTTAACAAATACAATAACTTAGGTTCACAAATGATAACAGCTAATTCCTGGATATTCTTACTATTATCAATGGGCAAGGAATCAGAATCAGGATTTATTTAGATGAGAAGATTAACAAGATTAAATATCACTTAACTATTATTTTATCCTGTACATCCTTAAATCCTGGACATCCTGATTCAGACTATTACTTCCCAAACACAGTAGTTAGAGAACGAGCGATATTTTTCGGCTGCATTGCATCCATCGCTGCGGTTGGTTCATAACCACAATGTACCATACAATCAGCACATTTAGGATTACCACTAGCGCGGCCATACTGACTCCAATCAGTTTTATCTAACAATTCTTGGAATGTTTGATAATAGCCTTCATTCAACAAATAACAGGGTTTTTGCCAACCTAAAACACTGTAACTAGGACTACCCCAAGGAGTACATTCATAGTCTTTTTCACCAATGAGAAAATCTAAGAATAGCGGGTTGTGATTAAAGTTCCAATTTTTCTTTCCAGATGTGTAAGGTGTAAGAATTTCTCTAAATAAAGCGCGGGTTTGTTCTCTTTGCAGAAAATGATCTTGATCTGGGGCCCATTCATAACTATAACCAGGAGAAATCATCATTCCATCAGTTCCCAAGGTTTCCAGAAAATCGAAAAATTCTTGCATTTCTTGAATATCGCAACCTTCAAAAATGGTTGTGTTAGTAGCAACGCGAAAACCCTTAGCTTTAGCCGCGCGAATTGCTTGGACAGCAGTATCAAAAACCCCTTTTCTGTCCACACATTTATCATGCCATTCGCGCATTCCATCCAAATGCACGCTAAAAGTTAGATAAGGAGAAGGTTTAAACTTATCGAGACTTTTTTCTAGTAATAAACCATTTGTACACAAGTAAATATATTTCTTGCGTTCAATTAAACCTTGAACAATTTCACCAATTTGAGGATGTAGTAACGGTTCTCCACCAGGAATGGAAACCACCGGTGCGCCACATTCTTCCACTGCTGCAAAACACTGTTCTGGGGTAAGATTTTGTTTGAGAACTTCTGTAGGATGTTGGATTTTACCGCAGCCAGTACAAGCCAAATTACACCGAAATAGGGGTTCTAACATTAATACCAGGGGAAAGCGTTTGCGTCCTAATAGACGTTGGGTAACTAAATACTTCCCAATATCAATTGCTTGTTGTAAATTAATCGCCATTTAATCATTCTCCTCTTTTAATTACACCACACCGCAAAGCGGAAGTCAAAAGTCAAAAGTCAAAAATCGAAAGTGGCAGGTAAAATCAATAAATAACATCTGTATAACATCTGTCATTTATCTACATAACCATTAGCCATAAACCAATCTACAGCATCCTTGAGGGCTACATTCAGAGGGGACTGAGGTAAACCTAATTCGCGGATAGCCTTAGAAGCATCATAATACATTGGTTGCTGTGCCATGCGAACACCATCTATGGGAACGCTGGGGGTTTTCCCTAGAGGTGCGAGGATTTTTTCGTCTATCCAAGCTACAGTTAGGGGTATCCAGGCTGGTATAGATGTTTGCGGTGCGGATAAATTGGTGATTTGGGCAAGTTGTTCTAGGAGTTGTTTGAGGGTAAGATTTTGATTACCGAGAATATAGCGATCGCCTGATTTTCCTTTTTGTAAAGCTAATAAATGTCCTATAGCTACATCTCGCACATCAATAAAATTTAATCCCGTATCCACATAAGCGGGCATTTCTCTCCGCAAAAACCGCAAAATAATGTCCCCAGTGGGTGTAGGTTTAATATCAAAAGCACCAATGGGACTACTAGGATTTACTATCACAATATCCTGACCTTTGTTTGCAGCTTCTATTGCGACTTGTTCAGCTAGGAATTTAGATTTTTTATAATCTCCCACCAACTTTTCCACAGGACTTTGATGGGTTTCATCCACAATTTCCCCAGGTTTTCCCACACCAATAGCCGCCACAGAACTGGTATAAACTGTCCTTTGAATCCCCGCTTTTTTGGCTGCGGCTAAAATGTTGCGTGTCCCTTCCACATTGTTAAAATATAACAAATCCCGGTCTTTTTGCCATAGGGAATAATGGGCAGCCACATGAAATAAATATTCACAACCCTGCATCTGTTCCCAAATATTGGAGTCCTTTAAATCACCTTGAACAATATCTATTGCTAAACCCTGTAAATTACCTAAATTACTATTCCCACGTACCAATGCTGTAACTTGGTATTTTGATTGTAACAGCGATCGCACCAGATGAGAACCAATAAACCCCGTACCACCAGTCACAAAAGCCCGCATTGAATAACCTCTCAATCTTCCATATTTTATTATCTATGTATCTGGGTAACTTTCCTCATTTTTTTGTTCTTCATCTTTGTGTAATGAATTGAATTTTGTTTATTATCCTGATATCATGATAACTTACGATTCAAGAGATACACAATTTGAATATTTTAAATGCTATCCAAGTTTAATTATTGAAGTTTTATCACCTGCAACCGAAGCCTTTGATAGAGGTGATAAATTCATTGATTATCAAGAATTAGAAACATTACAAGAATATATTTTAGTTAGCCAAAATCGTCCAAGAGTTGATCGTTTTATTCGCAATAATGAAGGAAGATGGGAACTTTATAGTTATAGAGGAAATCAACAATTAGAGTTAACAAGTGTAAATTTTAAATGTCTTTTAACTGATGTTTATGAAGATGTTAATTTTCTAAGCCGATAAGTTTAAATTTCTATAGAAATTGTGTTTGCTCTAATTCTGAGATATATTCTATGAAACATAAGCTGTTGTGCATTTAATTTGTATAAATGAGACAGGCAAGATGCCTGTGCCACAAGAGTTTAGAAATTTATGATTATACAATTTAGCCGCCTAACAGCTTATCTACATAATGAGTAAATTATGGCAAAAAAAAACCCTGGTGAAACTGTCCAGAGTTGATTAGGAGAAATATGAATGACGATTAGATGCAAGTACCGAAGCTGAAGATTTTAGCTAACCCCCAAAGCAATAAAAACTATAGAAGTTATAAATAAAAACGCTACTGCGCCTTGAAAGGCATACTTACTTTGCTGTTCTTTGGAAGGATATTCGGCGTAGTAAAACTTGGTTTCGGGAGCGTAGTTGTTAAGAATGCCATTTTCGTCGGTGGTGGTATACATAATGTTTTTTTTGTTTTTTACTTTATGTAAACTAATATAACAAGATTGTTACAAAGTGTCAATATCACTTGACAAAAAATAGTGGATAGGATTAATAAGACTTGCTTATCTAGAATCATGGATGTGGCTAGTAACTGTATGAGTAAAACCTATCTATGTGGGGAAATTCTGGATTTTTGAAATCTTGCTCCCTTTAAATAAAGTGGAGGAAGTGTTTGTATAGTGGCGATTTATAAGGGAAATGCCGAAAACCCCTGAAGATGTAGCTGACTTAGGAAGCTACATCTGTGCTTTAGACAAGGGATGAAGGCTAGTTGCAGTATTTATCCTGCATTGACATTAATCGCGTTGCTGCTCAATATATTTCTTAACCGGTTCTGTACAAATATTTCTAGCAGTGCTTACAAAATAGCTTGGTGTCCATAACGTGGGTATTTTTAAAAGTTCGGGAAATTCCTTCCTGAGATGATGAGAAGCTCTCCCCTTAATTTTCCTCATGATACTAGATGGATCATCAGTTGGCTTCACATTTAAAAACAGATGAACATGATCCGGCATAATCTCCATAGCAATAATTTTCCACCTGTTTTCTACAACCAACTCACAAATA
>JACCDP010347689.1_pt1 | contig 43594 bp, 29 predicted proteins | sample 7445841 | NCBI WGS metagenome assembly JACCDP01 (sample SAMN15323441, study PRJNA562643) | freshwater metagenome | isolation source: river surface water | place: USA:Blue River Watershed | collected 2017-08-17
ATTATCCAAGCAGCATTCACTGCGGCAATCAACCACGCCCCATTAGCAAGCGCCGCAACCAAACCAACACTGTTATTTAGTATTGAACTACCTAACCAATATCCTAAGAATAAAACTATCACATACTTAGCAATAGGCCAAAACTGGGCTAAAACATTCAAAACAGGAATCAATACCAAACCTATTGGCGAAAGTATTGTCAAAAACAAGTTGACAATAAAAAATAAAAAATCAAAATTCCTGACAGCGTCAGTTGCTGGAAATCTGTTGTTTTCACTCGCACAAGCCGAATCGGTAATTTCTTTAATACCAATAAAGTTCCCTCTAGAAAGGCCTCTAAAGTATTGATCAATCAATCCCGAAACTGTATAAACTTTATTATATGCAAATTCGTAAAAAGTATCTTCACAATTAACAATTTCAGTTTGTCTGTCTGTCAATTCTTGTTGAGTGGTAAATCCATCAGTATATCCGGACCAATCCAACCCAAAATAGTAAGAACTTTCCATTTTACGATAATTTGTTGAATTAGTATTCACTGAGTAAATTGGATCAACGCTATTAGCAACCCAACCATATTCTTTGATATTTGGTACTAGAAAATATCCTTTTCTAGTCTCGTTAAGTTCTATAGAATTAGGTTGACCATACTTAACTTTGAAACGGTACTTTCCTTTTGTAGGAACTCCCACTGAAGGATCATTACTCAGTATTTGTTCACCAAATTCATTTGTTGTTACGTAATCCAAATTCATTGGAACTTCTAACAACCATGTACCATCTTCATCTATCACTTTACCACCCTGTGGTAATTCCGCTTGCTCCAAAATTGGTAATCCATTAGAGTCTTGGAAAATTGTTTGTCTAACCGCTATTATTTCACCTGAACCTGTGGTTAAGTTACACAAGTCCCCCATCTCTGTAGGAGGTCTACAACCAGCACCTACGGATTTGTCAGGATTGTTCGAAACCAATGAACCCATGAACAAAGCGGTTGGTTGTATTGTTACACCAACTTCACCTAAATTAAAATCATGTCTGACTATACCAATCTGACACACTTCAGGTTGTCCCCAAAATGGTTGGACATCAATGGTTTGAACTAAATTTACAATTTGAGGTAAGGATTCCAAATCTGTAGAACTTGGAAATGTAGAACCTTTCAATTCGTCAGAGCTGGCTCTACCCATCCTGACTACATCCTGAGGTCCCATAGAAAATGGTCCCATATCGGATAAATCTAAATCCATAACCAAAGTGTGAGTACCAATAGGTACCCCCATAATCATGAAGTCACCACTACCGTTGGTTTTTACTGTAAATTTGTAATATTTGTCATAAACCTCTATAAGTGCCGGATTTGTAAGGATGTCATTTTTACTTGGAAATGTTCCTGTGGGGTTATGACCTCCGTGAGTCTTTTCATATGGTAATAGATTATATCTATATCCATCCGCATTCAAATCATTGATTTCACTATAAGGATATAAGTCCCTTATAATTTCATTGTTCAAGTCTTCCTCCGTTATCGGAATGAAAACTGAAACTTTAGCATTTGGGACACCATATCCCCCATTTGTGAATACACGACCTACGACAACACCGTAGTCAGCACACATTCTTGTGTAGACATCCTCACTCCTAACTTTAAGTGATAGAATTTCTATTTGTTCGAAATCTTGTTCTAACTGAACATTGATTTGTTTGTCGACACCAACCTCGGTACGTATTCTATAGGATTTAGACATCAAAAATATACTTTCTATGATAAATAGTTTATTGACTATTTTATAAAAAGTAGTTCAAATCTAAGATATTTGTATATCAGGAGAAGTTTACTGTTTGGAAATTCTTAACTCTTACAGTAATGTCTTTTTGTGGGAATCTGATTTGGTAAATTTGATCAGGTTCAGCAAATATGGTATTGTCCACAAGACCAATTTTTTTGGTTGCGGGATCTGAATATGGCATTGAAGTCTGTGCTGAACTATACTGACCACCGACTTTATTGAAAATGGATATGTCTCCGACACTTATTATACCATTTTCGGCTTGAATAATTCTACTCAATTCTGAAATCAGAATATCTTCACCCAACTCACGAATTGTAGGACTAAAGAATGTAGTAACTCTGTCAATTACGTTAGAAATAACCGCGCCTTGGTTTTGAGTAGCATCCAATACTACTTGAACATCTACAGCCAGATCGATTACTTGTGCACTACCAATTTGAACGTAATCATTAATCATTCTATAATTCGAGAGGTATTCCGCCAAGTTTTGTTTCATAGTATTGGAAACTTCTGATGTGAGGTTTCCTGATGAATCATATGACAGAACATTGATAACAATCTTATTATTGTTTTCAGTAATTGTAACTTTCGCAGGTGCACCGAATTGACCTGGCATATTTCTTATGATAGCTTCGTAGTCGTTGATTGTAACAGCTCTGTTTTGTGCCGCGAAGTTGAATGTTACATAATTTCTGACTTCCTCGGTCGATGGATAACCCGCACCTCCGATAGCCGCTGTCACGTTATTACATGCCAACGAATTAATAACTGAATTATTGATTACATCTGATGGACCGTTCACAAAGAAATCTACCGCTCCAATTTGATTGATAACATTCACACCTAAGTTTGTTCCCAATCCACCACCGATTCTATACTGAATAAACAGTGTTGTGTTGGCTTTTGGTGTTGATCCCAAAGAAAGTGAATTATTTTGATATCTCTGAATTTTGAGAGGTACATCAAGTGCTGTGAATTCTCGTAGTTGGTCTTCCGCAGTATTTGTACCACCTCCGAATGTAATTTTCAAGAATCCTTCAGGTGTATATTCAGTAATGAATCTTTCTTGTGTTTGGATATATCTACCAACCTTTATGGCAGGATCATCGGATGGTTTTGTAGGGTCTTCAATGAAGACTCTATCTTCAGCAAGTGCTTGTACTTCATACCACCTTCCTTGAGCACCCAAAAATTCTTGGGGTGTTGGGACGTTCGAATATGAAGTACCATCCCTTTGAATGATTGAGGTAACACCTAATACATTTTTCTCAGGTAAGAAGAATTCAAAAAATGGCCTAACATCGTTTGGTGTTATTACTCTTTTGAAAACTTTTGTAATACCGTTAACTACAGTTTCTCTTTTAGTGATTGTGTAATTCAAAAGATTACCACTTGAATCAAAATTTGGTATTTTCAATCTATTTGGAAATCCATCCTGATTGAATGGTGAGGCAAAATTGATGTCGTATAAATTTTCAAAAATTTGTCCCGAACCAACTACTTGACTACCACGACGAAGGATACCCAAATATCTCTCATCCTCTTTGTCACCAAAAGCCGGAACTGTAATCGAAAAATCTACTAATGCAATTGATGGTCTTTGACCAGGAATCTTCAATCCATACGTTCTTGCAATATTATAAATTGAAGATCTTTGTTGGGCGTACTGAAGAACTGTTTCTTGTATACTTCTATCAATATGGTAATGTAAGTTGTCCGCAACCGCAGCGTTCAAATCAAGAAACACTGAAAACACAGATGCGTCATTGAAATTATCAATGAGTTCAGGATAATAAGTTCTTGTATAATTTATTAACTCCTGTCTGATTGCGGCAAAGTCACGTACTGTATAGGAAATTCTTCTTTGAGCCATATTATCTTAAATATTCAGTATAATAAAATCTTTAGTATTGAACACATCATTCGAAATTGAGTAATCAACTCTTACGGTTGCAGTGTATTCTCCAACGTCTTGTCTATATCTTGTCAGTCCCGGATCTATAACACCACCAGCTTCTGTTGCTGTCAAACCCGCCGCTTCACCTGTTGCTGAGGTGATCGATATGTTATTCAATTGGAGTTGTGGCATATATTTTTGTACAGAGTCTCGTATTTCAGCCTCAATGTTTTTGAAAGTTGGTCCATCGAGTGGTTCAAAAATATATTCAAGAAGTCTGGTCCCAAAGTCAGGTAAAAAATATCTTGATCCTTTCCTTGTCAAAAGTAAGTGAATTAAATTACTACGAATCTCTTCAGCAGGGTAATCTGTTAAATCCAAATATTTTCCATCAAAGGATTCAACAAAAGGAAAAGTTAACCCGTATGTTTTACCATTAGCCATATTCCATAAATATATTCCGATTATTTTTTTTAGAAACAAAAAAAACCCGTCAGGTTATTGACGGGTTTATCATTCATTATGTAAATAAATGAATGTTTATGCTTGACATGCCACGCATTCCAAGTCGTTCAAGTTCAATTTCTTTCTAGCGAAAGCCTGAGCCGAGTTCATAGAGTGTTGGTAGTATAAGGTTTTAACACCCAACTGCCAAGCATCTATCAACAACTTATTTACGTCCTTGGTTGGCATGTCAGGTGAAATCATAATATTCAGAGACTGAGCCTGATCAATATAGTCTTGACGAACCGCCGCTTGGTTTATGATTGATGATTGATTTATCTCAGCAAAAGTTCTGAAAACATCTTTTTGTTCATCAGTCAAAAATTCCAAATGTTGTACCGATCCATCATGTTTTTTAATACTATCCCAAACCTCTTTGGTATCTTTACCCATTTCAGCCAACAACTTTTGTAATACAGGATTTTTGATTGTCACCTTGAGTTTAGCAACATCCTTTACATAAGCGTTAGACCAAATTGGTTCGATAGATTGAGACACTTGACCTAAAATAAATGCCGATGAAGTTGTTGGTGCAATAGCATTCAATGTGACATTTCTTCGACCATATCCCACTAACGTTTCAGGTTCTTCAAACATTTGTGCTAATTCTTCTGACGCTTTATATGACTTATCTTTGATTAGTTTGAATACTTCGACATTCAATCTAGCAGTATCTTTACTATCAAAGGGTAAGTTCTTCGATTGTAACAATGAGTGCCATCCTAAGACTCCAAGACCAAGTGCTCTTTGTCTTTTAGCGAAGTTGTAAGCCTTTTCCAAGTAGAAAAATGCTCTCTGTCCCTCCAAAGTACCGTTGGTGCGAATATCATCAATTTTGCTCACGAATTCAGTTACAACAGCATCAAGGAAATAAACCATAGTCTCAACAGCATCTGTATCTTTCCACTCATCATAATGAAGCAAATTCATAGAAGACAACACACACACGAATGATTCTTCCTCAGAATTATGAAGAGCAATCTCCGAACACAGATTAGAATTGTAAATTTTCATTCCTTTATCTTTGTAGACTTCAGGAGCATTGTTATTCATAGTATCAGTGAACATGATATAGGGATATCCGATTTCACCTCTACGTTGAATCACCTTTGCCCATATAGCTCTTTTTTCTTCGTCACCAGCAATCATTTCTTTCATGAACTCATCAGTAACTGTTACTGCGTGAGTCAAATCTTGAATCGGGAATCCTTCAGTTCCAATTTCCAAGAACTCCATAATATCTGGGTGTTCTACTGGAAGGTATGGTGAGAATCTTCCACGACGAGTTGATCCTTGTGAAATGTTATCAACAACACTTTGAAACAAGTTCATAAAGTGAACCGCACCAGGTGCATGACCATTATCGGTAATTGCAGCACCACGTCCACGGATATTACCAAAATATCCCGAGGTGCCACCACCCATTTTACTCATTTCACCTACTTCAGCCTGAGTGTAAAGAATTGATTCAATATTGTCACCAACATTTGATCCGAAACAACTTACAGGAAGTCCTCTTTTCTTACCAAAATTAGCCCAAACAGGTGATGATAATGAATACCATCCTTTACCCATATAGTGATAAAACTTATCAGCAAATCCTTCGATTCCTAATAATTTTTCAGCGTGTTCAGCAATAACTCTGATTCTCTCCAAGGGTTCCTCCCCTTCACTCAAATAACCTCTACGAAGAAAGGTGATTGATTCATCGTTGATCCATTCAAATGGTTTTCTATTATCCATAGTTTTTTTTATATAAGTTAAAATAGGTCGTTTAATGTAATTGATTTAGATTTTTTACTGTAATTAATACTTCTTTTATTGAAAAAATCTGTGTGTTTGGTCGTAAGAATTTCATCATCAAACCATTCGGTAGTTTCCAACAATTTTTTATCAACATCAAAAATATTATCTATCCCAATAGAATTCAAAGATATGTTGAATCTGTGTTTTATAAACTCCAAGGTTTGTTCTTTTGTCAAGAAATCTAAATCACCCTCTTCGAAAATCCAATCGACAATTGCAGCCTCCGCTTCATAAGCATCGAAGGTCGCATCGATAAGGTCTTCAACAAGTTCAGGAGTCCACCAAGTGGGATTTTCTTTCTTGATAAGATTTACTAAATCAAAACCAAACTCAGCGTGTATATTCTCTTCTTTGGATGTCGCCTCAACAGCATTACTTGTACCTTTGAGTACGTTCTTATGCTTGTTGAATGACATAATAACCAAAAACTGTGAAAAAAGTGACACATTCTCAACAAACATTGAGAATAGAATTACAGATTCGAAATAATCTTGGTTTTCTACCGTCTTTGAATTCGAGATAGTTTTTTCCAAATATTTGATTCTTCTTCTGATTGCAGGTACTTCCAACAAATTTTGGAACTCAGAGTTCAATCCGAGTAATTGAATTAGGTGGGAATAAGCATCAGCGTGACGAACCTCAGACTCTGCGAAAGTTGCACCAACATTACCAATTTCTGGTTTGGGTAGTCGTTTGTAGATGTCACCCCAAAAAGACTTAACCGCAACTTCGATTTGAGAAATTGCCAACATCGCTCTTTGGACTGCGGTTTTTTCTTTTTCAGTTAAATGTACTTTGAAATCTTGAATGTCAGAAGTAAAATTGAATTCAGTATGTACCCAATATGAATGACGAATAGCATCTACGTATTCAATCAACTCTGGATATTCATATGGTTTCAAATTGATTCTTTTAGAGAAAATATTTGGACGGTGAATTGAACGATAGATGATATATTCCTTTGCAACATCATTCAATCCGTTATCCATCAACTTGTTCTCTACCATGTCATGAATTTCATCAACATGAGGAACACGAAGTTTATCGCCTCTGAAAAGACTCTTCTTGGTAAGTCTAGCAATTTTCTCAGCCATTTCAGTGTCGACCTTACTGACACTTTCCATGGCTTTCAAAACTGCCTTCATTATTTTTTCCTCTTCAAAAGGAACTCTGTCACCACTACGTTTTATAACATAACGAGTGTCAGTAGATATGAGATCTAATAAATCTTCCATAACTAAAGTTTTATAATTTTAATTTTGTTGTTCTCTTTGTTTTCTTTTCTCCATAAGTTCTTTGATTCTGTCCCTTTTTTGTTCTTCTTTCTTCTCTTCAAATCCTAAGAAAGTTACCGAAGATTCAGTATCAATTTCCAACAATTCGTTGTTGAACTTACAGTTTTCGAAAACTACACCATCTTTACCAACTCGAGATTTGGTTATGGCGATGGTAGCCAGGTTCATTTCTTTTTGTTGTAAGGTCTTTGCCACAGAAATGATAACGTGACCTACTTGTGCCTTCTTAATAGAACCACCCATTTGGTCGGTGGTGACAACCTCAGAAGATATAGAGCTTCTGTTACCCTGCGTTGCAGTCCAACCCACAACATTAAGTTCATGACAAAGAGCCTCGAATCCTCTCATGACTGAACCCTCACTCTTCCATTCATCGCCCAAGTTTTTGTCAGGTACGATACAGTCGATATAATCGACCAATATCATATCAATTTTGTGACCGTCAGCAATCATCTTACGAATCATGTTTTTGATCTGTGACATTGTATGAGTATCTGAAGGAAGTTTTTTGAGATATAACTTGTTTGTCATCTCTTCCCTTACTTGACGAGCCTTTTCCAAAACTTCTTCACGATGAAATGGTAATTCATCAGGTGCGATTCCGGTCCACATGGTAAAGTGTTTCCTTTGAATAACTTTTGGGTTATCCTCGAAAAACAATTGTAGAACATTGTATCCGTTGTTGAATGCACTATTGGCAATCTTAGATAAAATTGTTGTTTTACCAACACCAGTTGGTGCCAAAATAACTCCAATCTCACCCTTAGCCAATCCACCCTTTAGAAGTTTGTCGATCCCAACAATTCCCATAGGAATTGGGTGACGGAAATCTTCATTTAGTACGTCATCAAGGTTATTGAAAACATCCTCAATTTTGTTACCATTCTCACCAATTTGAATAGCCGCTCGGAACAATTCTTCCAACTTGTCGTAGTTTTCGAATTCTCCGTTATCCAAAATTTTCTGTGATCTCTGAATAGCCTTTTGAAGCTCTTGTTGTTTACAAAACTTCAGAGCCTTTTCTTGGACAAACTGAGATCCATCAATTGGTGAGTCTTGAATTTGTTTGATTGTATCATTCAAAACTTTCAACATCAACTCCTGCGGAAACTCACTTTTTACGATCTGAAAAAGTGTTTCATAGGATGGAGTACATTCATATTGTTGATAGTACTCCTTGATGAGTTGTAATAAAGTTTTGAAATATTTGTTCTCAAAATGAGAGGGTTCAATTACGTCAATAATAGAATGCGAAAAGTCTTTATCGAGTATGATTTGATTTAATAATTGTAATTGAAATGTATTTCCTAAGTATTCGAAATTCCTGTTTGACATAATTTATTTTCCCTTTTCTGTAAGTTATAAATACTACTAAGCTAAGGTATAGTTGAGGTAACTTGTGTTAAAATTTTGACCTGAAAAAATGTCAGTGAGTTGACGCAATACACTTTTTGCCTCTTGGCGAATGTCCACGGTGTATCTAATTTTAGGTGGGAAAATTTTACCATCCAACTGACGATGACAAATTGTCTGATCACCAATTTTAATGTAGAAGTTGAAAACTTCTGGTCCGTCAGTGTTGTCAGTTTCCAAGATGGTCTGATCTTCCATGATGTCGTATTGGTTGTCGAGCATATAGACCACAGTTCTCATTCTTTGAGTCTGTTCAAAGGCTTCGACAAGTTCCCTAAAGTACTCGTAAAGTTCCATCGAATAACGTGCGGTCGAATTATAACCTCTGACATTGAAGTATCTCTGAATTACGATGTTATTATTCAAAGTAATTAGGAACTCCATTTTTACAATATCCTGTTCTTTCATAAAAATTAATTTGATTGATTGAATTTTCTTTTTTCTTTTCTTGTTAGTTTCATAAATGGTTTGACAAAACTCAAAAAAGCTTCGTCGGTCTTAGGTAAGAATTTGAAGAAACCATCGTCTGTCATCATTCTGATAAGATTCTTCGACCCCCTACCTTCGGGGTCCATTGATTCACGATAATAAAGTTGGACAAGTTCTTTACCTTCTTCGGTAATCATCGGGTTTGACAAATCAACAATTCTCTTGTTGACCTCGAAAAATGAGTCTCCAAGTTCACCATCTTTTGTTTTCCCTTTGACAAGATTTTGAAGGGCTTTGTTGTTTTCATTCTCCTGAAGAAGTTGATTGGTTTTAGATAAAATATCATCAACCGAAACCTGTTGGTCAAGAACCTCAGGGAAAAACTTTAGAAAAGTTTTTTCCCCAAGTCTCTCGATACCATCGATATTATCACTCTTGTCACCCATAATCACCTTTAGGGTAAGAATGTTCTGATGAGGTACTTTATGTCCCATTACAGAGACTTTGTCCCCCATCTTGTACGTTTCCTTAACCATAGGTGAGAAAATGGATGTGGTAGAATCTATGAGTTGTAAAAGGTCCTTGTCAGCAGTAAAGACGGTTTTGTCTTCGTCTTTAGCAACCTGACAGTAATACGCAATCAAATCATCAGATTCATTGTTGTCAACACGAATTTGACGCACGAAACATTCCTCCAAGTATTCTTTGACTCGTTGTTTTTGAATTAGATATGACTCGAATTTGAATTCGTTCATATCCTGTCTACGATTCAGTTTGTACTTAGGGTATATTTCACGACGTTGGGATGAGTTGCCGTCACCGTCCCAAAAGACAATGACTTTGTCGTAGTTGTGCTCATCCAACTGTTTTCTAAGTGTGTTGAGAAAGTGGTACACTCCGCCGATGTGATTCCCATCAACAAAGAATTCACGGACTCCATGGAATCCGATTTTGAATAGATTATCTCCATCAACTAAAAGGGTTTTCAATTGTTACTAACTAAACGGTTCGACAAACAACTTCTTACAATACATCAGATTCTTTCTCCTCGTGTAGAGAAAAGTCTCCGTCTGAACCGATGATCCCTTTCCAGTAATCGGAATACTCCTTCTTATAAGCTTCGATGGAAGCCTTTTCTTCAGTTGTATCCTTTCCTGCCAAGAAACCGTGGGGGGTAACAATAATCTTTCCATCTTCATAACCCAATCCATTGATGTGGTTTTTCATGACAGAGATTTTCGAACGGGTTGCGAATTTAACCGTTCTCTTGTCTTTTGTCGCAGTAATCTTAGTAGTACCAGCACCTTTTTGATTACCGAACAAGAATACCAAAGATGAGTTGAGCCAAACTGACTCACCACCCTTAGCTTTGATTTTGGGTTGTCCAAATGGGTTATCTGGAAGTTCAACCCATGGTTGGTTCACAATTACCAAAGTGTTTTCAAATTTTGAATCTGCTTTACGTGAACCTGAAATTCGTTGGTTGATTCCCATTCCAATCTTATCTGAAAGAGTCGCTGCGTTGTGTTGCTTACCACCCTTACCTTCGTAAGTCATCTTCGAAGGAATCGATCCAACAGAATCCCAAAGGAACAACAAATCATATTCCAATTCACCCTTCTCTTGAGCATCCAAGAGTTCGTTGATGTAGTCTGTGATTTGTTCGATGTAACTAAAGTTGTTGTTGAAGATGAAAAATCCATCCCAATCGATTTCACCAGTCTCTTCGTCTACAGCTTCCTGACATTCGAAACCCATAAGTTGTGCGTGTTCAAAACTCCACTTTTGTTCAGTGATAATGAACACAGGAAGAATTCCTTGTTTCTGAGCACTAACCGCAGACTTTACAAGTGCAGTTGTTTTTCCCGTGTCACTGTGACCCAAGAACATGTTGATGTGTCCGATCGCAGGACCAGGGAGACCTACCGCCTCCAAGAATTCTTTACCCAAGTCAAAGAAACGTTGGGGTTTGTATTTTGCTGAAGTAGAGAATTTCTTCTTCAGAGATGAGAAATCATTTTTCTTTAGTGCCATATTATTTTTTGTATTCGTATTCGCTTAGTCCTACAGTACTTTCAATATAAACCCAATCTTCATCTTTTACAATATCTTCCAAAAATTCATATGGAGATTCTTCATAAATTTTTTCTTGTTCTTCAGTGAGATCAAGTTCGTAATAACGATAGACGGGTGACATTTTGAGTATTTTAGCCATGTTTGATATATAAAAAAAAGAATGGTACTGAATCACACAGTACCATCCTTGAGTTTAGAACGGAAGATCTTCGTCAGGATCTGCACCTGCTTGTGGATCCGCGAGTTCGGTTGATTTACCACCACCCATTGAAAGGATCGCGTCATCACCGTAAACATACTTACCTGTTTCAGAGTCCCAACGTGGTTCTTCTCCACGTGCGATTGCCTCCAAATATTCAACAGGTTTTTTAGAGTAAACGTCCTGCCAAGTAAGTTCATCAGCCAACCATTCTTTCATAACTGTTTCGTCAGAATGAAGTGCTGAAGGATCATCGTGCATGATGGTCTGAATCGAAGTGTAATCCTTTCCACCAGGTGTTTTTTGTTTTACCAACTGAATGATTAGATCACGACCTTTTTCAGCATCTGTGATATCACCTTTCTGTCTCCAAATAGGAATGATTTTATCGAGGATACCTTCGTTTTTGTAATTGTGTTTGAAACGCCAGAATTTTACACCTTCTTCTTCAGCATCACGGTCAACGACCTTTACGATGTAAAATTTACGTGATTTGTATTGACGAGCAAGTTCCTTGTCAGATTCTTTACCTGTTGACATAAGTTCATCATAAACTTCATTCAAAGGTGAACGCTCGTTATCATTTTTTCCTGGATCATAGAACTTTTGCCATTTACCACCAACTTGTAACTCGTGGTAGTAAACCTCAACAAAAGGAGATGAACCATCTTTAGTGGGGAGAATGCGAACTCTACGTTGTCCTTGTGCCTGACCTTGCGGTAGGATACAAGCGAAGTATTTCTTCATTCTTTCTTCCTGTGACATCTTTCCTGAGTTGTCATAGGATTGGGTGTTTTTCTCGTACTGAGCGAGAACTGCGTCAAGTGGACTTGCCATGTTTGTAAAAAAATTAATTGTTAGACATAAAAAATATACGCCAAGTTTATTGTTCCGTCAAATCATTCGCCAAATAAAAAGGGTCACAATGTGACCCCTTTATAATAACAAATATTTTTTCAAAATCAACGCATGTTGAATCTTGAATCGGTCGGTTCAGGTAAATAATCATCGAACGATTGCTTTATTTCGTTAGGTATAATATTCTCAACTTCAGAGGAAGTTAAGACATATTCATTTTTACCCGATTTCGCCATATCCTCTTGCTTGTCTTGAAAGAAATCAGACAATTTTTGTTGATATGGTCCTGAGTCTAAACTTCTTAATTCAAGTTTTTCCTCGGGTGTCTTTGGTCTGTACTTTTCAATCTTTTGTTCGAGATTGTTTAACTGTTGAACCAAGTTATCCATCTCCGACAACTTTGATTGTAGTCCTTCAAGTTGCTTGAACATCATGTCAAAGTACTCCGTTTGTTTATCTGCGATACTGTTTTGAGCGGTCACCAAGTCAGTTATATCTAACTCCTCAGATCCTGAATCTTCAGTCGTGTCTTCAACCTCTCCTGTATCAGAAATTTTCTCAACTTCAGTATCTTGATTGACATCAATGACTTCAGGTTCGGGTGTCGCTGTTGTATCCAACATTGGGTCTGTCTCAGCCGCAGGTAGAGCCTCGGGTGCCTCACCAGTATCAGGAGTTTCAGGGGCTACAGCATCCTGCTCCATAATATATTTGTTGATAGAATTGTGTCTTTTCAATTCTTCCAAAATCTTTTTGTCTACTTTACTCATTATTATCCGTTTAATAATTGTTTAACTCCATGGGGGGTTTCTACTTGCACTCTTCTGTTAGTTCTCATAGTATTGTCAACTCTTTCGATCAACCCATCTCTATCTCTAACAGTGTAGCAATCACCGGTATCTAAATCACAAACTTCGGTGAACCCGTTTCCTGCGGCTTTTTCTGAATATCTTGTTTTTTTTCCAAGATAATTATCTAAATGTTTTTGGATATCCATAACCTTTTTTATCTATAAATATTACTAAAATGAAATAAGTCCAAGGGATATTGATTTCTCAACGACTTCAGAAGCCTGTCTTGCTAACAAATCCGCAGAACTTTTGTTGGCAATTGCCCATTGTTGGAACTGTTCCGGTGTGTCAAATTTCTTAGTCGGCCAGTAATACCCCCATATAAACGGTAAACTGATCTTGAAGTCATCCTTGGTGTCCCACTTGAATAGTAGAGGATTTGTTTGATAGAACCCTTTATACCAACTTTGAATGAAGTCAACTGACTTTTCAAAATTTGTGAATACCGCGTATGGGACTGACACTCCACCTGAATTTGTTCTACAACCATAATTCTGAGTGAAGAACGTCCTTCTTTCCACATAATTTATATTCGGGAATACAGTACCACCCAAAGGAGTACCACCCAAATCATAGTCATACGTGATTAGTTTCGCATCATCATGACCATTAGTATAAGCGGTGAAGAATGTTATGACACGAAGTATTGGATCACTTATTCTTTGTTTTAACAACTCAGCAAAATCAGCAAAAGTGATTTCAGTTTTGACTGTTTCTACACCAGTGAATGTTCTGTAAGCGACGTTCGCAGTTTGAATGTCCGCCACACATCTTACAGGATCCGCAGGTGTAAATGGTTGGTTAGTTTGTATACTATTTCCAACAGCAATTACGTTATTGGATCTTGTTTGTACTTCAGTCTCCTTCAACCTTTGTACGTTCTGTACTAACTCAGCGAGTAAACTTAGATTCAAACTTACAATTTGATTAGAAATTTTCGGGATAGATGCTACAGGCATCCTCAATCCTGTAAAGTAAGTTTTGAAGTCACCCCCATCTATATGGTGTTCTACTGATTGAATCATGTATGGACCATAGAACATAGGGACGTGTTGTAAGTTGAAGTACATGGTAGGTTGAATCATCATGTTACCCATAGCTTCAACTCTACATTCGTAACTTCTTGTTTTGTAGTAGTTGAATAATCCGACACTTTGAGAAGTAGCTCTTCTACCCCCCGCTTGTAGGGTTATATCAGTAATTACTCGGTTTGATTCTGCGGTTGCCGCAGCTTGGTTTTGATCAAGTTGAATAGAATAAAATATTCCTTGGTTTCGTGTTCCAAAATCCACATTGAATCCAACAACTTTGTTTGAGTTTGCGAAATCAGTCTTTCCTTCTAACTTAGTTGCCAAAGGTTGATCACCACCACAATTGAAACTAAAGGCATCTGTTTTCCAACGATAATCTTGGTTTTCTTTCATTGCCAAATGTTCTGATGGTTTTCCAATAAAGTAACATACCAATTTTGGTTGGGAGTCTCTGTAGTCAACTTCCAAGAAGGTTCCAAACAAAGAATTTGCCATATCCTGACTCGTTTGAGTTCGTGGTCTTTCATTATTTGTAACCTCACCAACACCCCAAAAATTCACATAAGCTGGCATCGGCATCATTTGGAACTTATTTTCCGCAAAGATCTTACTTACGAAATCAATTATTCTCGCGTTTGAATTTCTTGTTGAACTCAAAAAGTTTCTCAACTTTACAACATCGATCAAAATGTCGTTTCCTATATCTCGGTTTGCTCTATCCAAGAATAAAACATCTTGGAATAAAGTTCTATTTTTGAACTCACCACCAGCGATCCATTTGTCATTGAAGGCTTTGAATGTTTCCCAATATTCTAGCTTTTGTAAATTGCCATCAACCGCACTAATGATTGGTTTTTCATTACTCTGTTCTACGTTTGGTAATTGTTTTCGTAAACTGGTAAACAGTTGTTGTAAAATTTGGTTGACAAATGTATTGTGAGAAGTGTAATATTGATTGATCTGATTCGTAAACGATTGTGACGTGTAGGGTGTATTACTTGATTGAATCAACAACTTTTGAGTTCCGAAAATTTTGATTAGTGGAGCAAAGTTTTTGACGTTGTTTTCTGTAAACTCCACATTCATGGTAATGAAAAAGTCCGTATAATAACTTCCCTGATCACTGTAAGCCAATCCAGGTGCCGTAGCAAAACCAACATATTTGTACATGTTGTCCCAAGCTAAGGGGAATAAAGATTGTGACTGAGCTAGAGTTGTCGTACCACCAACCGAAGGTAATGAATTCAATTGATATGCATTCCAAGTATAACCGTCAACAACTTTGAAGTTCTGATCTGTTGTAAATGAACCAAACAACTTTCTGTTGAAATTCGATGGGTTACCATATCTGAACACAACATCATAATTTAAGAATGATTGTAATGTGTTTGTAATCTTTATAGATTGTGCCTCACTAACGGACTTTACGTAAGATTCCACTGACAACTTGTTGTCTACTCTGTCAATGGTCATTAATTCTTGTAATAGGAATTGGAAATTCTTATTCACAAAATTGTTAGATGAAAGGTCCTCGATTTTTACATTTTTTGAACTCACACAGAACTTCAAAAACTCTGTTTCAAACTCATCCAAAATCTCTGTTTTGAACACCCCAAAAATTTCCTCAATTTTAGAATATGAATTTTGTAACTCAAACGGATCACTGTTTGTTGTTGTCGGTAGTATTTTTTTGAAATACTCATCATAACTTGGTTGTGTTATACTCGGTAATTCAAAGTATCCAAAGTTTGGTGATTCCCAAAACGATCTTACACTACCATCGATAACCGCCTTGTTATTGAAAACTTCTTGTGTAATTGTCTCTCCAGTTGGCGAATCTTTGAAACATTCATAATATGTTTGATTGACATTCGATCCGAAACTAGGTATTACAACAGTTTGATTTTGTAACGTTGGTATAAACTTTGCAGAATCTTTAGAATCAAATGATGCAAACCACGTTCTCAAATTCAACACACGATTTAAATTGTTTGGATCAAATCCTTTAGGCAATTCTATTGAACTGTTTGGTATAGACGCAACGTTCAGACCCTCAACAACAGCAGCATTGAATTCTGTAGTATCATAATTTGTAAACAAGTCTTGACCTGTCATAAAATAATACATGTTGTTTATCATTTTAGGATAGAATCCAAGATTCATATTTGACACCACCAAACCCCCACTTGTGTCGTTTTGTTGTCCTACAATGTTCACGGATGTACCATATTGGTTTGTAAATGAATAGTCCTTTGTGAAGTTTTGTGTCAGGGGATCATATAGATCAAAGTAATCTATGTTATTCCAAGTGGACGCCAAAATGTCAACACCTGTGTCAATATATGTTTTATACCTATTCCAAATAGACCCATATTTTAAGATCCAAGCATAAGGTATTTTATGAACCCCACCAAATTTAGTGAGAGTTGTGTACATAAAATCCAATTCTTCCGTGAGGGTTGGAGTAATCTTCTTATACTTTTCACGTAAAGTTATAAGTGGTAAGGAGTTCAAGAATAAGTAGGCTGGTTTGACATACGGATTCAAGTCACCGTTTTTGTCAGCAAGAATAGATTGGTTTAGAGCATTGACAAAAAACGGGGTATTCAACATCGAGGTTGTTTGCTCCGCAATAAGTCTGCCCGTTTTATTATCATAATTTATTGGACCTTCCGTAACTAAATAATCCTTGGTGGTTCTTCTCTCAGTATAGAATTCACTAAGGTTTTTTTCTATACCATTTGAATTTACCAACTCAGGGCTATTCACATTCAAAAACTCACCACTGGTAAATGGTCGGTTATCATTTTGACTTGAATCGGCTTGATAGTTCGTTACAAACTTTTTAGTTTCATTGAAAAATAAACTCTGAGTGGTGATAAAAGGATTTGTTCCTGAGGAATATGAACTCAAGTTTGCTGAGTTCCATGTCGAATCAACCACGGGATAAAGATCTGCAATGTCCGTTTGATTAGATTTTGTAGATTTTATAAACTCACTCAACTTAGCCAAGGATTCTACCTTTTGTTCTGTAGATTCAGATGCGTTGGATATTGTTGTATTTGGTAAAATTGAAAAATCTTTGTTGGTAATTGCTCGTAGATATTCTGATGTAAACTCACCTCGTATATATTGTTGCCAACTTGGACCAGTCCCATCGTTTGAAGAACTTCTCAACACGTCAAGATAATTGTTTGGTGTAAAATCGAGATTTTTCAAATCTTTAGTCAGACTTGGACTTGTTCCCAATAGGGATGTTTGGATATTAATATTTTCAATATCCGAAAGGGTTTTATATAATTCAAAATTACCTTCGTCATTCTTGGAGAATCTGTCCCAATAAGACGCTAACAAAACTCGTTCATAAATTTCATACAGGAATTTTACCGTTTGGTAATCTGAATATGGTAAGTTCGTCATTGGGAATTCAACCGCATTCGCCGACAATCTAAGGATTGTTCTCGAAAGATTAGAATTACCATTAGGTGCCGGTGGACTATCAGCAGTTTTTGTAAGACCCTTGAGGAATTCTTCAACAAATTCTACCTCAGGCCAAGCAACAAAATCATTGGCTCCCGTTCTATTGATTTCAGATTTATCACCAGGGTATCTCAATTCGAAGGGTTCATCATCATCCAAGTTTGTGTCAACCATGTATTGAGGCCATGGATATACAGGGATATCAGCCAAACTTTCTGTTTGAGTAGTTGGATTGATATCTTTAGTATCACTTGATGCAGAACTCAAAGTTGGGTTGAATATTGCTTGAATTCTTTTCTTATTCAACCTTTGACTCCAAGCTTGTTCATGAACATCATCCATCAATAAAAACATTCCTTCAACTGATGCAAAAATCATAGCCATAATGTTTCTGATAGATGGTTTGAACCCCAAACCATTCGGTCCCTCAATTTTCTTTTCCAAGAAAAGGCTCAATGCCGCAACAATTTTTTCTCTTTGTTTCGATATTTCATCGTTAATTTGGTCGATAATTGCGGTGAAATTATTTTCACCTTGAAACACAAAATTGTAAGTCGGGTATGTAACAATTTCACCACCTATTTTTTTTGAAGTTGGTTGGAAGAACTGTAAATTTTCTGTCTTAAACTTAATTACTTCCTCATCATTTGCAGGTTGCCTTTTAGACACAAGTTCAAATGTTTTTTCCCAGTCAATTTCTTGTGGTGTTACTGCCTTTCTAAAGGTGTCTTCAATCAGTAAATTTTGTTCATTGACACTTCTGGCAGGATTTACTATGGTTATTTTTTGAATTGTATCGATAGTGGTCGAATCATCTTTTACACCATTTATCGTAAAAGATCCGTTAAGACCTAGTGTAGGATTTTTCGCTAAGGCATTTTTATAACTTGTGACAATTTGGTCTAATTGAATGTAAGCGTCGAGTTTGTCCTGACTACTTGTAATATTATTTTTATACAAATAAACTATCACAGTTTCAGGTTCAATATTATCGTCACGTCTATTCAAATAGACGAAGGGTTTTTCCCTATCAATGTATCTCGTAAACCATGAACCTTCATTGTTCGAATAAACATCATTATAAAAATCGGCAATTAATTTACTGTAGTTTTGGATATCAGACAATGGAGTAAAGTCAGCCTGACCGAATCCTTCAAGGATGTTTTTTTCCAGAGCCTCAAGTCGAGCCATCAACTCGGGTACTGACAACTCAGGTAAATCGAGTGGTACTAAACCCAAAGCCTTGTATTTCGCATACATGTTTTTGATGTTTGACATACCCTTAGTCTCCCTCACAGTAACCGTCGGAGTCAAATTACTTCCTGTCGAAGCTCGGGCTGCTTGAATAGCCGCGGGTTCTTGTCCTGTCGCTTGTACTCTGAAATCAGAACTGTACATGTAAGGAAGTGCATATAGAGATGCAACCTGAGTTTCGGCTAATATTGTATATTTGTATGAATAAAACTTTAGACTAATTCTGTAATTACCAGTATTTCCCTCAAATGCTGCCGAGAAATTTGTAAGTACTAATTGGTATTTTATAGCCTTACCATAAAAACCTTTTAACGTCAAGTAAAATATCGGATATGGTAAGTTGAAGAAAGCAGCATATTCCGAGTTTTCACCCTTTTCAAACAAAGCCCTTCCCTGACTATCTATCAAAACAATATCTACTGTAGGTGTTGCACTTCTCGTATTACTGATTCTTATTGACTCAATCCCCAAGAGACCAGTATCGATAGAGTTCAAAGTGTTCTGTGCTATGTAGAAGTCATCAGTTTTGTTGGGTTGACTAATTCTTTTGAAATTCGGTTGATTAGTACCTTCCCCTGTTGTTGAATTTAGTCCTGTAATTTGATCTAAATAATCGTTACGTAGTTGTGTTCTACCACCTGGTCGGAGGAAGTTCATCGAGGCAATCGGGACGTTTTGTATGGCATCGGTAATAGGTGATCCCACTGCAAGTTTCGTTCTCGGGATTACTCTCGCCTCCAAGTTGGCATACATAACCAAATTTTCTTGAGCAAGTTTTCTTTCAGAGACCGTTCCGTCTGTATTTTGTGTTTTGTTGGGATCAACTAATATTATATTCTGACAGTCAAAATCAACAAAAATATTATCGTTATTTCCTAAATTATCTGCCATAATAGAAGAAGTATTGTTCTACACCATTTTTATAGTCTTGCAAAGATGATATTAACGGAAATGGAATAGTCAACACAGAATTATTTGGGATGTTCCACTCAAGACCACCATATTGTGGGTTCGCCTGTAGAATCAACCAACCAAAAAATGGACTACCATAATATTCTTGAGAAACCTTATCCAATCTACTAATTCCTGTTCTGTAGACATATCTTTGGTCTGAAGTTTTGCTTGGTAACGGCACAAATGGTACTACCAACTGCTCACCGTTGACAAAGAATTGTTGGTATCTGTTGTAATATGTATCCATTAGTTAAATCTTCTTTTGAAGTTGTAAGGGTTAGTTTGTGCGTTATTATTTTTACTCGAGTAGATATTCTGTAATGTATTCTTGACCGTACTTGATGCCGTGAGATCTGTGGAGAACAAAACAATTCTTTTTTGGTTGGTACCGAAAGTAGGTGTGTATTTGTCGTATTGAAGTCCAGTTGTTCCTGCTCGGTAGTCTGTAAGGGTTGTTTTATTCTTATCTTTAACTCTCTTCCAAATATTATAACGCGAATTATTATTTCCTAAACCGTTATAGTAGAAATCTACGGCGTTCCCTGTGGCTTGATCCAAACCGACTTTCAAAGCGTTTACAAAACCTTGTCTTGACGATTCTTCCAATAGAGCTCTAGACATCATCATAAACTCCAATTTAGCATCTGAGGTAGACAACAAATTATTTGTTAGATTGTCGGACGAATATGGTGTATAAGATCCTGTCTGTTTGTTATATGACGAACCATCATACAAACCGACAGTGGTTAGACTAGTCAAAAAATCATTGATATTAGTGGACAAAGTTGTTGAGTCAGTTCCCAACTTTGTATAGGTATTCACCACGTTTCCATCAACAGTTTCACTGGTTCCTGAAGTCTTGTATATGATTGAAATATTTTGTTTATCTATTTTTCCATCATAACCTTCTGAGGCTGTTGGGCCGTCTAACACAAAATTAATTCTATCGATATTGAATACAAGATTTTGTTGGATTTGAACAAGTGTATTTATGTTTTCTGTAATACCGTTAGAAAATCCACCTCTGTACGTGTTTATATAATCAGAATAGTTTTTCTTGAACAGTCTCTTCTGAGCATTTGTTATCAAAGGATTTTTGAACTCATTTGATGTGAATATTGGAAGGTTGTCTTGATCAATAGATTTCAAAAGTTTGTCAAACGAATCATCCAAGTAACTTTGGAACTGCATTGGTTTTCCATATATCTCAGTCGTTTGTCCATTTATTTCACCGGTATTATACCCCCTGTTATTTCGAGCACTACTATTCAACAATGATAAAATACCATAATTGTAATTTGACAACATATTGTCAAAATAAGTAAGTGTACCACTAAAGTATTCTTGTGTTTGACCAACCAACGAATTCATGAAACCTTCGTAGGCTATGGTTCCTGTCTGACCAGTCGCAGTTTGACCGGTGACTGCCTCCAATCCTATGGTATTTCCACCATCTGTAGTGATGTTGTTTTGTACGTTCTTGGCACCTACGACTGGTGTTTGTCTTGATATCGCATCAATAATTTCTTTATCAAGTTTTGACGTATCTTCTGTGGCTTCAGCTCTTTCATCGTACATTTCAGTGTTTGCGTAGTAGTTGAAAGATAAGGCATTTTGTAGTGTATCGATTGGAGTTTTCAACCCACTTCCTCCAACGAAATTGAACGACATAGTCACATCTACAATCATAGGTTGGAATCCGATACCTTCAGGGTTCATATCAAATGTCTTATCGTATGTAAAGTTGAGACTCTTTGGTATTATTTTGGTATTGTAAAAGTCTCCGACTCTTAGGACTAATACAGGTGGTGCACCAAATGAAGTATTGATGGCATCGTTATATAGTTTTTCACCATTTGGACCAATCGTTGGTATTGTATCTCCAGGTCTCATACATTGTTGTAAGAATGTCAATCTTGAATTAAGACCTTCTGGTGTCATCGAGTGGAAAGATGGTTGGAAGTATTTGATTTTGTCCTTTATCGAGTTGTATATGAATGGATTTTCCGCCTTCATGACTTGGAAGTAATCACATTCACTCAAAAGATATCTCAATAATTTTTTGGATGCTCCTTTATACAATGCTTGAGTTGGTTGTACACCACTTACGGTGTTTTCACTACCTGGTTTTACAGGTTGAGTTTTCAATCCCTGTTGTTGAAGAGCGGCTTGTGCTCCTACGTTATTAGGTTCAGGTTGGTTTACAATAGGATTCACTGTGATGTTTTGAATGGTAACCGCTCTACATGCCATTGCTTGAGGTGAATAAATAGCATTCTTACCTGAGAGTTCTTGATTACACCTAAATGGACCCAATGAAAAATCAGAGGCACCATTTTTACCAACAACAATTGGGTTAGCATTACTAACCTCACCTTGAGCATCTTGTTGGAAAATTAATTTTCCACTTGAGATAAATTGTGATAGATTTTTACCGTTCTTGAAAGTGTTGGTATTAAAATAATTTTCAACACTACTAATTCTTCTTGAAGATAAACTCACATTATATTGTTCCTGTTGTGGCTCAGATGCCGTACCAAGAAGTTTTATTACAATATTTTCTGCCTGATTTTCATTGAGAATGTTAAAAATTTGAGTTCCTAACTCATCCATTCTTGTGAAGTTTGGAATTATAGTATCTTCGAAAAATAATTTTACCGCAGTTTTTTGGTCTGGCTCTGCCTGATTCTCATAATTTGTTTGATTTGTTGTTGAAGCGTAAATAGCGTATAAATCTTGATAATTGTCGGTAGTAGTTGTTGCTGGTGTAACACCTGGAACATCATTATCAAAATAGAATGAATAATTTACATAACCTTTCAGTGCATCTGCAGAAACCGCAACTGTAGAATCCGGTCCCCCTCCTGTTGGAGCTGTTGTTTCCTGAGTTCTAATATTTCTTTCAGCATCTCTGAACTGTTCCTCGGTAACCTGTGGATTTGTCAGAACTTCTTGCCAAGCTTGTAACTCAGTTACAGGGACTGTGTTGTAAATTTTTGCGAGTTCATAAATGTCGTATTTTTTACAACCGGCAAAGAATGAACTGATAATCGAATCAACTTTTGGTCGGTCACCTTCGTTTGCCAAAACTTTATTTACAATCAAATTCAAAATCGAAGGATGATCCACAATAATCTTCCACTTTAGGGTACCACCTCTTGAGGTACTTTTATAAGTGTAAATTGGTTCTGGTCTACCTAAGAATGTTGTTGTATTGAAATCGGCATTTGTATCTTCACTGAATGTCAAATCATATGGAGGGAACCACATAACTCTACCCCCATTTGGTCCTTTTTCACAATCAGGTAAATCAGAGACACGGTAACCAGGTCTGTATCCTGTTCTCCAAGCCAAGTTTTCGATAGAGAACATATATTTTGTAACCTGACCGTTGATAATATTTGTTGAATCAGGACCTGTCGTCGGGGTAATATTAAGGTTGAAAGTGTTATCCAAGATTGAATAACTAAATTTGCGAATATTACCTTCGTACTTTTGTAAGTCAGTATATGTGTAGTATGGAGTATCTTTGGCAAAAACTCTACAGTATTCAATACCGACATTCTCTTGTCCATCTGTATATCTTATTATCTGAGATCCTTTGGTGATTTCTTTATAACCATCAAAGAAAACTTTTGATGTCTGATCTATGGCATTACCAACGTGACCAAATCGAGCCCCTGTATTGGGAACTGAATCAACTAAACGTTGTGTGTTATCTAGAATTGAACCAGGTCTGAAATCATAATTGATTGATTCGGTTCCTGTAAACTGTCCGGCAATGAGTGGGTAATCAGGATCTTGTTGTCCATAGTCACCACCGGGTCTCTGATATCTACCAGCATTCGGAGCCCATTTCTCACTTACCCATGAGAATCCACCACCTAAATTACCATCATCTTCAAAGGATCTTCCTGCAAGACCAAATTGGAACCCTTGATCAACACCTTCAAAGTCCTTACCCAAAATATCAGGTCCATAAACAGGGGCCAACACTTGTTGTCCGAATTCATTGATTGGTATTTGACCTGGAGGTGATGTTAGATAAGTTGGTTCCCTTTCAGGACTACCAACATAATAAAATCCTTGACTCTGATTATTAGCAAACCCACCTAATATGGCATTACCCAACGCAGATATTATACCCGTACCACCAGTGTTATATTGAGGTCGGTATCTGTTGTTATCTAAGTTAAACGTCAACTGAGCTCTTTGTCCTGAACCAGTGTAATCCAAAAATACTTGTGACGCCGACTTTGGTCTATTACCACTCAATCCGAATAAACCTCCAACAATACGAGCTGCGATTCCACCCTCGGCTTGAGCCAAAGATTGGGTTGAATCAAAATCTCTTTGTAGATTGTCTTGATCAAAATAATCACCAGGTATTGGTGAAAATGGTAATGTTAGCCCAACAATTCTTTGTACAATATCTTGACCTTGGGATAGTATCGATCCACCTCCACTAGTAATTTTCCAATCTCTATCAATTATTGGTCTTCTACCAGCAATAATTTGTGATAAGTTGATTGGATCTTGTAGTCCGTTTAGAATGTTGACACGTCCAATTGTTTGTGTGCGGACGTTTTGATCAACTCGTGCTCTAAATGCTTGTTTGGCAAATTCACCCGACAATTGCATCATTCGAGAATCATCCGATAATGGACCGTTGTCACCAGTTGGATCCGCTTGTAGTAAAATCGAATACGGGGAGTAAATTGATGGTCTGAAACTTGGTGGTTCCCAATACACCGCGTTTCTTTGTTCTTTGATTACCTCACCAATATTATAAATTTGAAGATAACCACCTCTTGGACCATACTCATTTTTGATGAATTGTCTTTTTTGAAATGTTACAGAGTAAGCCTCTAACGCGTCAGTGAAAGGGGGATAAGGACCGTAGGGTCCTTGGTTTGACAATCCTTGATATGTGGTTATCAGTCCTGCAATATCTAAGTTATAACCCCCATCAGGATTGAATTCGTTTCGAGTTCCTAAAACTTTTACATAAGGATTGTTGTCAATCAACATGTCGGGACTATCCACGACATTATAATCGTTCAGTATCAAATCACCATTTGCTGGCTGTGAACTAGTAACAAAAGATCCGACCTTGTTGTAAGGTTTCAGGTTCCTCAAAAGAAGTTTTTCTCTGAGATATTTTGTTGCTGCGAATGATAATTGACTCGGCATTATATTTTTGTATTCCTATAAATAGAATAATTTATGTTTTTTAGGACATTGCATTATTCGGTAAAGACGAATATTGTGGTTGACTCAATGCATTTTGTAATGCCATTTGATTCATTTTTTGGAATGTTGGGTTTTGAAACAAGTCATAAGCCATTTGATCAGTAACCACTAAGTTTTGTGTGTTTCCTGCAGGAGTTTCCAACTTCACATTTACATTACCAGTATAATTGATGTCAGCAAATTCTACTTTCGTTGATGATGGTACCGCAGTTATGTTTGTCTTTTTGATATCATCCAATGAACCAGTCAAACTTTCGATTTTTTCACTGAAATAGTTGAATCCTTCAACAGCTTTTTGAGCCCCTTCATAAATTATATTTCCCGAACTAACATATTTTTCCATCACGGACTTGTAATCAACTTCGGCTATTGAGTTTGTGATTTGTTGAACACCCGTCTCTAATGATCCAAATGCGTTTTCGACAATTCCACTTATCTTTTGAAGGTCAATATTTCCCTTGAGGACATCTGTGAGGCTTCCACCAAAATCAGATATGAATTTGTTGACATCTTGTTGTGCCTGTCTCTGATTTCCTAAAGCGGCTGTAGCACCTGTCTGAATCCCTTCAAGAGCACCTCTAAAGACTTCTCTTGTATCTGTAAATAATTTGGATGCCGCTGTGGGTGCTGCCAGGGCACTTACTAATTGATTGAGTGTTGCATTCATCAATTGTGATTCAGTCAATTGTGATTTGGCTAATTCTTCTAGTGTTACCGGTTCTGAAGATTTCTTCAATTGTTCTAAATCAGAAGTACTCAGTTCTGAAACAAGTTTTTCATCTTTACCTATTTTTACGGTAAACCCACCTCTACCTTGGCTGAATTGAGCAACATTTGCAACGAATTGTTGGTCCTCTTCACTGATACCTTGAATTCTAAACTCACCAACAATTTGATTTAGTTTTTGTTGGCTCATGGACATTTTCACTAGTTCTTCATATGCAATACCGGTTGCTTGTGAAATTTCACGTAAGTCTCTTTTTGCGTTCGGGAATAATTTGAATTCTTTGGTCTCTTCATCGAAGTAACTGAATTGTTCAGTCATTTCAACAACTTGATTTGTTAATTCTTCAACGTCTTCTGAGGCCAAATACATCAATCTAAATGGATCCGCCAAATCACCCGCAGCAACACCCAATCTTTGAAAACTTGCAACCAACTCCATTGATCCCTCAGGACTGAATGCTCTGGATGCAAAGTTGAATATTTCGTTCATATTCACCCTCATTGACGCCGCAGTTGCCGCCATCTTAGCCAAACCTTCAACACCTCTTGAGAATCCGAATTCGTTTAATCTTGAAAGGTTTGCCTGAACCATAGAGAACACCGCAGTAGTGTTTACTCCGACTCTACGAGCAACATCAACAGTATCTTCAATTCTGTCACGAATCATTCCTGCCGAGATACCCGCATCTTGGAAAGCACCAACCATACCTCCAACGTTTTCGGAAGCAACGCCTACCGCTTTACCGGCTGTGAATAGATCTTGAGTGGTTTCCCCGAGTAAAACAACATTTGTTTGTAATTCCTTTGTTACACTTTTTTGTATGGCAACGACATCCTTGAAATCACCTCCTAAGGCCGCAACACCAGGGAGTGCCAAGGAAAGTTCTTCTCTGAGACCAACCAACGCCATTTGGGTTTGACCCATAATTCCGGCAATTGATGCTTGGGACTGAGCCAAACTTTGGTCTAGTTGTTCTACAGTTTTACTGAGATTAAGAAGACTTTCTTCTACCAATTTGTTAAACTGACGGATTGCGTCTCCCGCAGCAGATATTGGTCCCGTGTTTGGTGTTGGTTGGTTAGGTTGTTGGTTTTGTTGCATGAAAAAAAACTATCCTACATATAAATAGGATAGTTATTCTTTTTTGAAACTCTCAATTACCTTATCTATAAGGTATCTTCGAGCATATGTTGGTATTTTATTGAATTCGGTCCACGAAAAGTGTAAATGTTTGGATAAGATGTAAAACTCATCCAACAGATAACGACTCCAATCAGAAGAAAACCCGAAAAAATTCTACCCCGAAGGAGATGTTCACATCTACCTTTTCTCCTGACGGGGCAATAACTGATCTAAGAAGATCGATTCTTGGTTCATTAGCGTCCAAGAAGTTTTTTATATATTTTGAATCCATAATGGGGAGACCCTCAATAAACTTTACAATTGTCTGTGCTGAGTTGTCACCATTTACGGACACAATTTGCTTTTGGAGTCTCCAAGTCACTTTGGGTGCCACTCGTCCTGCAGGATAAGATTCAGCCTGCTTGTTTATTTCTACATTCTCTTTGTAGGTCAAAGGTCTGATTTCTACATTCACTTGGGATTTTGGTAATACCACATCGTATGTACCGTTTTCCTTTGGACTATGTTCACAGACTTTGAAATCCAACTCATCCAAAAGAAGGGAGTGTGCGAATTTTTTTCCTGTTTGGGGGTCAGTCAATTGAACTTTGTATTCAGGTCCAAAAGCGGTGTTTCTCAGAAAGATAAGAATTGCTTCAATATCTCCATTCAACATCTCGTCAGGTCTCAAATCTGGTTCATAAACTTTACTTCGGATCAAAGTCATTACCATGTCATCAGGATTTGTCGACATTATTATATTCTCGTCAGATGCTGTAAGGTACCCTACCTTCACCGACTTTTTCTTGTTTTTATAAAATTTTCCTTCAGACGGAAGTTTCACCACATCGTGAGGTAGTGAAAAATCTTGTTGTCCGTACATTTTTACATCATTTTCCATAAAAAAAAACACAGGGTATTAGTCCCTGTGTTTAATTATACCATGAGTTGCTTATTAATCAACAATAAAAAGTAAATACCTTAGTAAACCAAGATACAACGGTCCATCTGAAGAGTGGCATCAAGAGTTGCCAACGTGTCAGAACCGTAGTTTGCTTCAGACCAAGCGGTCTTTGTGATCATTGTACCTTCGAGTATCCATTTTTCTACAACAACACCTGTTGGATCCAACATCTCGAGGTCAACGTTTTTCTTGTAACCCGCCGCGTAACCCATACGACCTGTTACAGATTCAGCGTGAAGACGCACCCACTCCATAAGAGCTTGAGTTGCTGATGGTCCGATTGGGTCACGGAACTTCACATTAATAGAATTCCATTTGAATCTACCCGCAACAAATGTTGATGTATTCAAAAATGGAATTTCTACTGGGTTTATATCAATACTTGGACGACCTGTAGATTCTACAAACCATTCGTTAATACCCAAAGTGGAATCAAAACGAAGGATAAATCTATTCGATCTTTTTGGTTCGTAAGGAACCGGCATTTTCATTAATAAGTCTGCCATGGTATGTTATTCTTTTTTTACTTTTTATTTGTTTCTATATAAATACTCCCTTTATAAAAATTTTTGTATTTACTTTGTTTTTAGAAAATTTATTGTCCTTAATACCTAGTCTTTATACCTCCAGCAGTAGAATAGGTTTTAAGAACTGGTTCATCCTCAAATTCTTTTTTCATTACTTCTACATTCTTTATATCATCATCTGAAAATCCTATTTGAGGTACAAATCTGTTTTTTACATCGTCTTTTAGGTAAACTTTCTGGCCTAGTTTCTTGGCTTGTTCCTTTACATAAGAAATAAACTCCTTCATTGCTTGAACCTTCAGTTGTTCGGGAGAAGCTGCCGAATCTCCTTGGTTGAATGAAACAGGATAGAATCTTAACATGTCCAAATATTCACGGATCATTTTTTGATTACTCTGTTTGTCCTCCCCCACGAAATCACGGAATTTTTTTAAATTCTTTATAAGTAAGTCTTTATTTAGACCCATGTGATCAGACACAATCATATTGTAAACCGCTTCTTTTAGGGTACTAGGATTGTGTCCACGAGCGGTGATAATAGAAAAAATCGACCCGTTATTTACCGCCTCCACGAAATCAGCCCAAGCAGGACCTGGTTTAGCTTTCATGGAGTCAATCAAAAAGTCCTTGTCACCCTTTGTAGTGAAGTTTCTGAAAGGATCGGAGGCAAAACCAGTAATGGTCTTACCCTCATATTTGAAGGGTTCCTTACCAATCTTTGTACGATATTCCGCAAAGTCTTCCGTAGACATTCCCACTTCTTCACCATCCTCACTTTGTACAATAATTTTGGTGGGCATGTACATCAAGTTGTCATCCCAATCAAATGCGTAGTATTTGAGAGTCGGCATCCCCAAATCATCAAATCCTTCCGTAACTATTTTATTCATAAACTATTTTAAAGGCTAAGGTGGGGATTTCTCCCCACCAATTTTTTATATTAGATATTCTCAAATGAAGCACCTGTAGGAGTGATCAAGAATTCGATATCGATGAATTCAAGAGCTCTTGTTGGTTTTAGGTAAATCTTACCTGTCATAGTGTTTCTATCCAAGTCAGCAGGATCGTTAGAAACTGTTACACGGAAATCGTATAAACCACGGTCTCTTCTGATTGCGTCCAAGATAGGATTCACTGAGTCAAGGAAGTCCTGTCTTACTTTTGCATCATTTTGTTCGAACAACAATCTAACCGCCACAGCTGAGATCAACTTACGAGCCTGTAGTAACAATCTTCTTACGTTGATTCTGTTTAGGGCAGTGTCAGCGATTTGAAGAGTTTTGTTACCCCAAATTACAGTACCTACATCAGAGAAGGTAGCAATTGGGTTGATACGACCTTGATAAAGAGTATCTCTTTGGTCTTGTGTCAGTTTGATACGAGCCTTGACAGCATTTACCAAACCTCTTGTGTAACCCGCAGTTGCGAACCATGGGAAGGAGATGTTGTCAGTCAATGCCAAGTTTCTACAAACTTCGTTTGTTGGTGGTAAGTAGATTTGAGTGTTGTTTACAGTATCTCTAACCAAAATCCATGGATAGTAAGTAGCTGTGTAGTTTGAATCAATTCCTGTGTTATCCAAGTTGTCAACCGCTTCAGTCGGAGGAATAATGTTGTCCGTCTGAGTTGGGATGTAAACATTAGAGTCAGGAGTTGTTACGATGTAAATAGAGTCAGCTCTTTGGTAAGTAATCATGTCGATTGCTTCTTCAACCAAGTTACTGTTGTTTACATAGTCAATACCAGGAGTTGCAAACACGTTGATGTTTACGGCTTCAGGGTTATTGAACGTAGCGATACCTAACAAGTATGCGTAGTAGTCAGAGTTAGAAAACTCAGAGAAACCTTCTTGTGCGATGATTTTGAATGTACCATTACCATCTGCTAAAGGATATCTTGCTGATTGACAAGCTCCTCTCTGCCACAAACTTCCACCGATGACATATCTGTCACCGTTAGTTCTGTTTTCACGATAGATATCCCAACCATCAAATCCACCTTGTAACAAGAAAGAGAATTTTCTTGATTGGATTGTGTAGTAAGGACTATTAGGATCTGTTGGGTTTGATTGGAATGACGCATCACCACAATCAAACGCTGGAGTACCTGCAGTTGGTCCTGTAGTAATTGTAACAACCGTAGCACCTGAGTCCATGTGGAAACCTTTGGTAACATAGTTCCAAGGAAGAGCCACACTATCCACACACAAGGTTGTAGGTACCTGCTTTCCTTTGTATTGATAGAAATCAGGGTCATAACCAACCTGAGAAGATATACCCAAGAAAGTACGTCTCACATTATCACCTGGAGATACAATAGGGTTTGGTCCTGCAGGAATGTTGAAAGGTGGGTTACCAATAACTTCACCAGGGAAATCGTAAGCAGTTTTGTAAACAGGATATGGTGGTTGAGCATTTCCGTACTCTCTAATTACGTAACCTTCAAAACCAGCTGGTAATGAATCGATTGGTGCATCTGGATTAAGTTCCAACATGATGTACTTAGAAAGAAGTGCGTATTCACCATCTTGAGTACCGATTTTCACACCAACGTAACTATTACTAGCCGGGTCCATAGTACACTGAGTAAACTTCTCCAAGTATACTGGATTACTGTCAGTGTCGTAGAAACTTCTTACACCCAAATCGAAAGATAGGTTGTTGAAGTCAATATTCTGAATGGAAATTTTTATTTGAGCGTTTGCACTATTACCATCCGCAATCGAGATAATTCTGAACAGTTGGTCAACCTTAGTACCTCTAAGTTCAGAAACCACCCAAGGAGATTCTGCTGTTTGATACTTTTCTAAATAGTATGCTATAGTATCAGTGTTTGGTGAATATCTAGCTCCTGGTAAAGAAATCAATGAAGAATTCAAACCTCTAATGAATCCTTTGTTGTATCCGAAGTTCAACATATTTTGGAATTGTTCTTCCACAAAAAGAGGTACTTCATTTCTTGGTTTTCCGAAATTAGTAATACCGAACACACGTGTTACATAGTTTTGAGCACTTTGTGCCATTGAAGTTGTGAATGCAAATGGAGTTCCACCCGCAGTAACACCTGACAAGTTGAACGTCGCGTAAGGGTTAGTTGATATTCCTGAGTAAATACCTGAATTGTCAATGATAACATCAGTCAAACCTGTAACAGTATAACTTGGTCCATGTTCTCCGGAACCGTAAAGAGAAATACCACGTGATCTCCAAGTTGCAACAACTAAATCATTCCAACCATTATAAGTTTCACCCGTATAATTGTATACAGTACCACTTACTGATCCTGAGAAACAACCAGAACCTAAGTCATCCAACACAGAAACGACACTGTAGAAAGAATAACCTGTATAGTCATTACCTGAAGAGATGTTGAAATTTGAATAGTACCAAGCATCATTGTTTGGTGATGTGAAGTCAGCAACACTTTCGGATAATCCTGATACACCAAAAACGTTAGTTGCGGCAGTATATGTTGGTGACAAAAGATTATAATCTGCATCAGTGATTGTACCAAAGTAGTAAATTGACGAACCTGAAGTCGAACCACCGTTATCAATTATATTGAATAGTTGGTTGTTCAATTGGTTGGACAAAGTAGTCTGTGTTCCATTCAATTGTGTGTATGGAGTGTTTAAGTTCGCAAGAATTTCCGCAGGGAAAGGTGTTGAAGGGTAGAAAGTGATTGCCGTATCACCAGTACAACCTGAGAAATCAACTGTGAAAGTTGCGTCATTACCATCCAAACCTACAGTAGATCCGTCTACGTTAGCAATTGTTGTCAAAGACCAAGAAGGTCCTGCATCGTAACCTGATAAACCTAATACCCTTGTAACAAACAATTGGTTAGATTGTTGTAAGTAAGATTTTGCAATGTAAGCCAATTCGTACTTTGGGATTTGTGTATTCACAAATTTTTCAGGAATTGTACCCCCAAAGAAGGCTTCGAATTCATCATAGTTAGTGATAAAGATTGGCTCAAAAGCCGGACCTGTCAAAGTTTCACCAACTAATCCTAAAGTTGTAACACCAACACTTTGTGATACGAAACTTAAATCTCTCTCAGAAGTGTAGACACCAGGAGAGACGAATATTTTATTTGATACTGCCATTTTATTTTTTGTTCAATAAAATTTATTTTATACATAAATATTCGGCCAAATAAGAAAAACTTTACTTTGTGGATGATAGTTATAAAATGGTAAGATTATTTTCTGCCTTTATTCTACCTATGGAAAAGAAAATCAAAAACCTTAAAATATCGGTGGAGTCACATCAAGTTCTAAAAACCTATTGTGACAAAAGAGGAATTAAAATGTATAAGTTTTTAGAAAATTTAATTCTTGAGAAATGTTCCGAGAAAAAAGATATCTACGGAGAGTTATAATAATTTCACAGAATAATTCAGGAGGGACTCCAATGATGGATTTGTCTTAGTTACTTCTATCCTCAAAATATCGTTAGTATTGACTTGAATTACATTTCTATCAGAACCATAAAAATCATCATTGATGTAAATGTCATAGGATGCAACATTCTCATTACTGTCCAACACAAAATCACCTGTATAGTCAATGACGATTTGTTTAGACGTTGTTCCAATAGGATAGACTAATTGAAAATCTACAATGTCAGGGTTTTCAGGAAATCTTCTTCTACTTCCACGTTTCGAACCTTGTACCACCTCAATAGTATTGAATACTCTCGACACCGCGGGTGCAACCTCAAATTCATCTTCATCCAAAAGGAAGGCCAACATTGTAAATTCATAGTTTTGAATGTAGAATCTTCTACGAGATATGTCCACAACAGACTCATCTGATATTGAATTCATTATAATCGGAATATAATGTCCATTAATTTTTCTATAGGCTTGTCGAGAAGCGAACGTCTGAATTACATTCTTGTTGAATTCGTTTAGCTCTCTCATTCTGTTGCTGAGAATTTTGACATTGTAAGTTATGTCAACAGGAACAGGTTGTGGAATCTTATAAATGTCCATACCTTTTATGTTCCCATTCCAAGTTGGAACCGCGGCATAAAAATACTCTTTTCTATTTGGTATGTTGTAAATAATCGCAGGATTACTTCCATACTTTACATCAGGATTTCTAACTGTGGTTATAAATGGAAGTTGGGGATTACCATTGATGTCATTGAAGTCCCAAGTTTGAGTAAACTGAGACCAGTTTTGAGTGGTAATAATAATGTCCACAGGTGGGATAATACTTCCCTCTACAACTGTCTCCAAATCTTCTTTGACAAAATCGAGAAACCCACGATCTAGATCGGCATGTAAAAGTGACTTAGGAAGGTAGGTACCATCTTCTTTGATATAATCCAATAATTGTTCTCTCCTCTGATAAAGAATCTTTTCAGGGGTGAGATTAATGGTTGGTATAACTTGTTTTCTTGGTAATGCCATTATAAACCTCTGAATTCATTTTCACTAACAGGTGTTGCCGTGTAAGAGTAGTAAAATCCCTTATATCCACCATAGGTATGTTTATTATCCCAATCGGGAATACCAGCATCAACTATTGAATAGTAACGAACTTGATCTTCAGTGATCCAATAACCGATATAATCGCCAAGATTTATGTTTACTTGTAATTCCTCAAGTTCTTTCTTGTAAACACTAAATCTCAATAAACCAGGTTCGTTTTGAATAATTTTAGAGTTACCCAAAAATTGTTCTGTAGCTTCCTCAATCTTGAGATATACATTTATAGAAATCGGTGCCAAGAATTGTATTCCATCCTTAACTACTTCACCATAAACATCGTCGTTTACTGTCTTTCTTCGATCAACCCGATATAAAACAACTTGGAAGTTCATATCACCCTCAAGCCATTCACGACCCATGGAAATATCCAAACCAAAATCCTCACTACCGAAGAATTTACCCAATCTTGTTATAGGAACCTGTCTTTGTGCCATCTTACTTGATAAATATTACATAATTCATTATCTTTTTAGGTATTGGAAAATCAGGACAACATATCTACTGTCGGAGTAATGGAAAGGAAGGCCCTCGATATCTTAGAAAAATATGAGGGTGCGAACAACTACATCTTGAGATTGAAAACCAAGATGATTAATAATCCCAAGTTTTATCCTACAAGGGCACAGTCAGAATACATTATAAACTTCTGTAATAGTACACCGAAAGTGGCAAAGAAATGGGTTGGATTAGATCCGTACTTTGCTCAGAAAATTGCTGACGACAAACTGTTCACCAATGTTCCCGAACAAATTTATGTTGAAAAACTTTTGGTAGAGAAGGATACCTCATACCACATTTGGGGAAAGTTTTTCGAGAAAGACAATTGTTATGATTTTTGGCTACCCAAAGTGGCACTTCTCAAAGACAACACCGTAAAAAATGTTGAGATTGATTATTCAAAATATTCTCATCGTCCACCACTTGAACACCAAAAGGAGGCAATCCAAAAATTGTGTGAAAACAAAAAGATGATATTAGCCGATGACATGGGATTGGGAAAAACCACATCAACCATTATCGCAGCACTTGAAACGGGTTCAAAGAAAATTCTTATCATTTGTCCCGCATCTTTGAAGATCAACTGGCAAAGAGAAATCGAAAACTACACTGATCGATCAACCTCGATAATTGAAGGAAAAAAATGGGAGGATGCCGACTTTGTAATCATAAACTATGATATTATCAAAAACTTTCACGATGAAAAAGTTAAGCAAGAGTCAGTTATTCTTAATTCTAAGTTTGATTTGGTCATTATCGACGAGGCCCATTACATTCAAAACAAACAAGCCCAAAGAACAAAACTCATAAATGACTTCGCCTCAAGAGTGGATAGATTATGGCTTCTGACTGGTACCCCAATCACAAGTCGTCCTATCAATTATTACAATCTTCTGAGTCTCATTGAATCACCTGTTGCACAAAATTGGATGGCATACGTCAAGAGGTACTGTAATGGATTTCAGTTCAGAGCAGGAAAAAGAAAAGTGTGGAACGTCAGTGGTGCATCCAATTTAGAGGAACTTCGCGACAGAACAAAACCACAGGTTCTTAGAAGACTCAAAGAAAATGTTCTTGACCTTCCCGACAAGATTATAACACCAGTATACCTCAGACTTCGTTCAAGACAATATGAGGAATTAATGGGTGATTACTATGATTGGTATGATAAGAGTGGTGAGGCGGATTCCCTTACCCTTCAGTTTACCAAACTCACACAGGTGAGACAGTGTATTGCGCAAGAAAAAGTATCTTCCACAATCGAGATATGTGAAAACATCATTGAACAGGATAAGAAGGTTATTGTCTTTACTAACTTTACCAAAACCCTTGAGATGATTTTGGAACATTTCGGGAAAACCGCAGTTCGTTTGGATGGTTCGATGAGTCAAAGGGAACGACAGGAATCTGTGGATAAGTTTCAAAATGATGATACAGTTAAAGTGTTCGTTGGAAATATCAAAGCCGCCGGAACGGGTATCACCCTAACTGCGGGTGAGGCGGTTGTAATGAATGATTTATCTTTCCTTCCATCCGATCACTCTCAAGCGGAAGACAGGGCATATCGATACGGACAAAAAAATAATGTATTAGTTTATTACCCCCTATTTGATAACACCATCGAAGGGATTATTTACGATATTCTACGAAAGAAGAAGGATATTTTTGAAACCGTGATGGGAGACAGAGAATCCACGGGAGACTATGTTGAAGAAATTCTCAAGTCGATCAACAGTAGAAGATGATAAGTTGGGGGTATTTATAAACATATAAAACTATAGTACCCCATAATATGGATAACTTAAAGAAGAAAATAAGTCTTATTGAAAGACGATTGAAAGAGAGCCAAAATCAGAAAGAAAATCAGATAACAGAGTCAAAAAAAATAAGAGCCGAAAAATTACCTTACGCATATTCAGCTCTGAGACAATTTATCGACCCTGAGACAATGAACATCCATTATAATAAACATTATAAAGGATACATCACAAAATTGAACGATGCGTTGGAAGGGAAAAATTATGGTGATTTATCTTTAGAAGAAATAATAAAAACAATCGAAAAATTTTCCAAAACCGTAAGGGATAATGCTGGAGGTGCTTATAACCACGCTATTTTTTGGAAAATGTTATCACCCACAGAACTCCAACCAAAAGATGAAATTTTGAAAAAAATTAACTCTAACTTTGGATCTTTAGCAAACTTCAAAAAGAAATTTGAAGATTATGCGAAAAAAAGATTCGGTTCAGGTTGGGTTTGGTTGGTTCTCACCAAAAGAGGAACTCTGAAAATTATGACAACCCCCAATCAGGACAATCCACTTATGGACGTTGTTAAACAGGGGGGTCACCCATTATTGGGACTTGATCTTTGGGAACATGCTTACTATCTCAAATACCGTAATAAAAGAGATGAATATATAAAAAACTTTTGGAAGGTAGTAAATTGGGATTATGTGAACGATCAACTTTTGACTCTTACAAACAAAAAAATTAATGAGAGCAACAAAGTTCGTCAAATTCTAAAAGAACAGAATAACTATGTAGGTTGTTCAGATACGGAAAGAAAAGAAGTTATATTCCTTTTCAATAGAAATCCGGCAGTTTTGGGAATATACCAAGAAAAAATTATGGATATTCTGAAAGATGTATTTCCAAACAATTATTATAAAAGAAACGAGTATGGTCCCAACCAACAGTCGGGTGTTTATGATTTAGAAAAACCAGGTAGATCAATCATCAACTATCTCAATACAAACTACAGTGCGTTTTGTCCACTTATGAAAGACTTAAATAAAGTTTTGGACAGAGCTCAAATGGAACCTATATCATTCAAAGGTAAAAACCCTCAGGAACAAGTCGAAGAAATGTACAGAATGTTGGGATTCATTGACCAACTGAAATTTAGAATATTTGACAACAATTCAAAGACATTCAAAACTATTTTTCAGATTTTATCTCATACATCAGGAAAAGGATCTAAGACTGAAGACGTAGTTCAAAGGAAATTCAATCAACAATTTGGCGAACAAAACGTTCGTAGAGTCGGAGAATTGGGTAGTAAGGAAGATATGATGGGTGTCGACATGAAAGTAATGGTTGATAGAAAAGAAAACACCGCACAAGTAAAACCATACAACAATGTTGTTGAGGATGGTGATATGATTAGAATCGAAGGTAGTGCTAACGTAAAAAAGTACAAGACCGATTGGATGGTTTTTGTACGAAGAGGAAATGAAATATTAGTATTGGATAACAGTAATTCTGAAATCCGTGATGGTTATTATTATTTTCCAAAAGATTCTGTCCTGTACCAATTCTAATTTCTGAATATTTATTAGAAAAAAATAAGTATGGCAGTTTTACCAGATCCAGAAAGAACCAGACTTTATAATCGGATTTTAAATTTACTTGGAGCACCTCTTCGTGCCGTGGAATTGGAATTTGAAATGATGGATTCTCTGTTGGAACTATCAATTCAAGATTATTCTGAATATGTACAAGATTGGTTGATTGAATCGCAATGGACCAGTTTGTATGGATTGAATTTGGACACACAATCGGTGGCAAATGCATTGATTAGAAGATCTTTGGATTGGGAAACTCAATACACTTATGCTTATTCTAAAATTGCTGGATTACAAAATGCGGGACCTTGGGTTCTAAAAAGGGACTACATTGAACTTGTTCCCAACCAACAAATTTACGAAATTCCTGCTTGTCGTGAGTTAAATCAATTATTATGGTATTCACCAGCAGAGGAAAATAATATGTTATTTGATCCTTGGTCGTTCGGAGCCTTGGGAGGACCTGGTGGTTTAGGTGGACCTGGTGGTTTTGCTCAAACAGGATACGGTGCTGGCGGATACTTTTTCTTTTCATCATACGACGTTATGTCAAGATTACAAGACATAAACGTAAAAAGAAGATTGATCCAACCTGATTTACAGTATCAAGTTACTGCATTACCAGATGGGAAACACGCTATTTGGTTATTCAACACACCTGGTGGTAAGTTTGACTTCGGAGACAGTGAACTTATGAGAGGTAAAGTTTGGTATTGGTACTACGAAGTATGTGAAGATGAAAGAGATCTTTGTTTGAAAGATAATCCTGATATTGTAAGGTTACCATCAGACATTCCATTGGCAGAAATCAACTGGGTTGACTTGAATGAGCCGGCTAGAGTATGGGTTAGAAGATGGTTCACAGCCTATTGTAAAGAAACTTTGGCCAGAGTCAGAGGAAAATTCAGTGGTAATCTAAAGACACCTGATAGTGAAGTAACTATGGATTATCAATCACTACAGACAGAGGCAAAGGATGAAAAAGTTACATTATTAACTGAATTACAAGCAAGATTAGAAAGGTTGAGACCTGAAAATCAAATGAAAAAAGAAGCCGAAATTGCAACAAATCTCAACACACAGTTGAAGTTTAGGCCGATGACGATTCCAATCACAGTAGTATAACATGTCAATTATAAGAACAATACCAGTAGAAAAAATTATAAACGGAAACAAGGTACGCACGTCCGAATCAGCCGTTGTATCCGAGAGCAAATACGTATCCAATGGTGAATACGCACTTGTTATAAAAGGTGTTACAAGTTGCGAAGTTATACTAAATTCTCAAACTACCGACAAGATCAAAATCAAGGCGATGACCAACACACTTATCAAACCTGACTCTGGAAGGATTGATGAAGAGTGGGATGAAATCAGTTTGGAAAGAGGTGCATGTATTGAATTAGTCAATATCAATAAGGGATGGTACATCCTTTCCTCTGATGGTTTGAAACTTTGGTAACTCAGTAACTGAATTTTCCCAACCTTCTTCAGCAACATCATACATATAGGTCGGATTTAATCCACGTCTTTTCCAATAATCTATTTCTTGGTCGGATACTGTCAAAACATCGTTGAGATCGTCCTGATCACCCTCACCTAATGGATGACCATTTATGAGTTCACATTGTTTATTTGTGAACATACCTCGTTTGGATGGATCATCAACAATAAGGTTCTGACGTACTTCATCCTTGAATACCACGAGTAATGGTTCGATACGTTTATTGAATGTGTTTACAGCCCGAGCAACATTGTAATCACCTGTCAAATCAGGATTATTTTCCAACTCTTCTTGATTCAAAAGATAACAATTCAACTGAATTCTTGATTCTGTGTCTTGCAGAACTTCACCAGTTTTTTTGAAATGTCTTTCTCTCTGTAATTCACTATACTTTTTAGCGGGTACCTTTTGTACATCACCGTGTGACGCCTTTTCACCGTTATTTACATACATGATTACATCACCCAAATTTACTGGCATGTTGTTTTGAATCGCCAGTTCCATGTGTGCTTGACGGGACATCAAAGATCCTGCTTTCGTAGTTTGAGTACAACGAACCTTATAATCCTCAAGAGTTTGTTTAACTTTAGCTCTTTGGGCGATCTTGATAAGTGGAATTTGTTGACCGTGAATCTTTTCAAGATATTCATAATAATATTCGATAAATTCTTTACCTTGACCTTTCAACAACATCTTAATTCCCTTATCCAAAAAATCTTCGATATAACCAGGTAATTTTTTGGACTTAATTGTATTACCAACTAGTTTGATTTTACCAGAATCCGTCATCAAAGCATAGTTTTTACGGGCTAAGTTTATACAGGAGGGCCATACCCCATCATTATCCAACGCCATTTCACCTCTCATGAATATATCATTGTACTCAGCAATATCAGCTGCGGCACCAAAATATTCTTTACCCTCCTTTACCTTCCAATTCAAACCTCTCCCGATGTATTTTCGAGTTTCTACGTCAGGAGGAGCTGAGAAGTTCACACCGTCCGTGTCCATTACAAGGGGTTCATACCCTCTCTTCATAAAAAATGAAATCATTTGTCTCAGGTATTGTCTTCCTGTACATGTAATTTGTTCACCCATGTACATGTCACCCCAATGATAAACCTGAGGAGCTGATAATGCACCGAACATCGAGTTGATAAAAATCTTGATGGGTAATTGTTTACGGTCGTAAGATTTGGATTTTTTTGGATCCGACTCTGAAAATTCTTCCGCAAGTTGTTTGTACAGAATACGAGTATCACGGAAATACTTCAACAAACCTTTCATTGCACCTGTGACATCACATTGAGGGAATACGTCATGAACAAGTTGGATGGAAGGGTAGAGTGATGAGAAGTCGAGTTTCAAGACGTTGGTGGAGTATCCAACCTTGATTAGACGAGAAAGACCCCCAACAAAATCAGTCTTGGTTTCTTTTGCAGGTATTGCTAAGTTATATTTGTAGGACCATGCCAACATAATCATCTTCCAAAGAGTAGCGGTCCCCATAGTACTTACTCTCTCATAAGTTGTCGGTACGAGAGATGCCAATAGAAAAGATCCCTGATTGAATTCATCGTCAACTCTCAAAGTTTCTTCCAAGTCATCATCAAGATACATCTCAACTAACTTGTCGCCAGTGACTTTCTCATATATGTTTGGAAAACGAGTGTCCAAATTTTCAAACTTGGGATTATCGGCCTTTTTATACTTACCATTTTCAACATTCAACCAATATTCCTCTTTTTTAGAATACATTGGACCAATGTCAGTATGGTCGATGTAGATACGATTATCATCTTCAATCTCCAAATATTGAGTAATGTATTTCAAACCCGCACTCTTAATATTGGAATTTATTGCCTGAGCTCGTCTTACGGAGTGTAGAATATCAATAATGTTGTATCCCCAAATAGAAACTTGTGGGTATTTTTCAACCTCGTTTGCAAGTTTCAACATTTGTTCCTTTTGAGTGATTGTTCTTTGAGGGTTCAAAGATTTACAAATTTTTTTGATATCCAAACCCAAAGCCTTAGATCTCTCAAATATCCAATACCAGTCGAAGTTGAATGAGTTGTATCCCCCTATAATCGATGGTTTTAGGAAATCGATTGTATCAAAAAACTTTATCAAACCAAGTCGTTCTTTTTCCTCAGTATCACATTCAATAACCTCATGAAAACCTTTATTTGTTTTCATACCAATCATGAAAATACGTCCGTGTCTTGGTTCCAATGAAGTGGTTTCCAAGTCAAATACAAATCGAGTTATGTCATTATATTCTTCATACCCCTTGAAAAGTCGTTTTTCTTTTTGTATAAGATATTGTTCTACAGGTGGAAGCATCAGAAACAATTCTCTCACTTTTTCACCCCATGGATCGATACCACCGTCTCGAAAAAACTGTGTCAATGCACGATACCCCGCTAAAGACTTTACTAAGAAGGTAAGTCCTTTACTCAATCTTTCATCACCATGAGTTTCAAGCTTTTCAATAACAATTTTGTATTTTGACATTGCTTCTTTCTGCAACGCCTTAGATCCTTGATAAAAATTTAACCCACGGAGATCACCTACCCAGGCAAAAGGTACGAATTGGTCTTTGAGTATTTGTTTTCCTTTTCCAGGAATTTCTTTGATTTTATAAATAGAATCACTAACATAGTCGAATTCTATCGACACAATAAACTCTTCAGGGTCATTACCCTCCAAAAACAATCTAATTTCTTCGTTTGAAATCATAGTAGAATAAATTTTTACCGAGTGACCTATTTTCTTTCACACTACGTGAAATTTGTCTTCCTCATTCTACTATAAATATAGTTGGTATAAGTCTTCGAATCAACAACAGGGTGAATCGGCAATGAAACTATCCTGAACATTTATGTATAATTCATCTCTGAGAGGAACAATCAAGTTTCCCACAGGAGCACCCAACAAGTTTGAATTATATTTGATTAGGAATTGACCAACATATCTACCCACGGTGTTAGTATCTCTTTGGGTAAATCGGTAATACACGTAATATTCAGGAGAGGCGTTGACATCTAAACCAGTCAATTCAACAATATATGCTGGTTTTGAAACTATCTTAGGAATTCCTGTCGCCTCATTTATCATAGTAAATGAGATTGTAGCATCTGCCAACGAGTCCATAAAAGATTGATATTCACTTCTACCGTCTCTAACGACTTGCATTTTTAATAACGGTAGAGTGGCATTCTTCTTTATGTAAAAATCCATAGATAATTTTTACTATAAATACCCGTTAAGATTCTTTTCTCAATTTACCATCGTAAAATTCAAATCTATCGTGTTCTGTTGGAGTCAACAACAACATTGCAGGGTTAATATTACCGTTCTCAGTTTGTTGATAAATGTAACTCATCCATGTCTGTTCAAATGGGTGAGCCCACTTTTCTGTTAGGAACATTTTTCTATTACCATGTTTTGAAACAACCTGAGGCCAGTTACAATAATAGATTTCTCCATCAATAAATGGTAACCCTTTATGAGTTCTTATATTTTTGAACAAGGTACGTGGTGCATTTGGGTCCTGACCTTGGACAGGTAGTTGTGATTTTTCAGGCCATCTTTTTTCTCTAAAGTTTTGAGGTACGTTGTACCAAGACCATTGTATACCATTATCACCATAGAATTCCGTGAAATTATACTTCAAAAAATCATAACCATACTTCTTAGTGATTTCCAAAGTTTTGTTATATAAATCTTTTACAACTCTGTTGAAACCATTTTTACAAGCCTGACCCTCTTTGGTGTAAAAAAACATATCGTCTTCAAAAAACAAGTGAAAATCAAAACCATTTTCCTCAGCGTGTTCCGAAATAAATTGTCGTCCACCACATATACCTAAATTGTCTTTTTTTATGTGTTCAAAACCATACAAATCACAAAGTTCCTGATATCGTTCAGTTGTTGATAGATCGGAAGAGTTATTCAACAAAAACTTTTTTGGTTTCAATAAAAAGTTTTCGTCATAAATTTCCATAGATTTTATTAGAGTTTCAAACTGCTTCGGACTATTGAATGTGATCACATAGAGTGCCGTGTTTTCTACATTAAGATCATCACTCACACTTATAGATTTTGATTTATTCTTTTTTTCCAATCGTTCCTCCTTCAAATCCTCAAAAAACTTCCCAAATAATCCATTAGATTCAATTTCGAAATAATCAACAAGGTCAGAATGTTTATAAACCATAATCGAAAATAGTGATTCTTCTGTACCCATCAAACCATTCTTGAGTGTGGAATCTAAAAGGTTATAATAAATTGTGTTTATATCAGATA